>PPYF01603483.1_pt1 | contig 13965 bp, 10 predicted proteins | sample 1559871 | NCBI WGS metagenome assembly PPYF01 (sample SAMN08240021, study PRJNA423297) | Human gut metagenome, whole genome shotgun sequencing project. | reverse complement strand
ATCGTACACAGGACGCGGGCCATGCCTTCTTACGTCAGACCCGGAATCCGAAAGTGCGCAAAAAATCGGGCGTTATCTTGCTGACTCAGGCATTGCAGTCTTCTGGTGCCGTTCAGATTAAAGGTCCAAAATGGTGTGGCAAGACTGCAACGGCAGAAAGGCAGTCGGCGAGTCAGGTCTTCATGCAGGACCCGGATCGCAGTGCTACGCTGTTGGCCTTGGCTGATACAAAGCCTTCTCTCATCCTGCGAGGTGAGGAGCCGAGACTCATTGATGAATGGCAGATGGCCCCGCAATTGTGGGACGCGGTGCGTTTCGCCATCGATCGAGGGCGCGGTCGTGGCCGATTCATCCTAACTGGATCGGCGACTCCTCAACAGGAACCAGCTCATTCCGGAGTGGGAAGAATTGCCCGATTAACCATGCGTACCATGTCCTTATTTGAATCGCAGGAATCGACGGGCGTTGTTTCGTTGGGAGAGTTGTTCGATGGCAACCATGATGTTTCGGGTTTCTCCGATTTCGATATTGAAAACACCGCGTTTGCGCTATGCCGCGGTGGCTGGCCTGAAGCAGTAGTCGAATCTCGAGTAAATGTTGCCTTGCGCATGGCCGCGGATTATGTCGAAGAACTACTTGATTCTGACATCAATCGTATGGATGGTATAAAGCGCAATAAAACTTGGATGCGTCTGATTATGCGCTCGTATGCGCGCAATATTTCTTCTCAGGCGTCGCAATCCACTATCGCGGCGGATATGCAGGGTGAACCGCCTTCGGAAGGTACACTCTCCGATTATTTAGATGCATTGTCGCGAGCTTGCGTAACTGAAGATCTTCCAGCTTGGAACCCTCGTTTACGTTCTAAGACTGCAGTGAGAACGAGCCCAACCAGACACTTCAGCGACCCGTCGATAGCTTGTGCGGTACTGCACGCGACCCCGGAGAAACTCCTTAATGATTTCGAGACCTTTGGCTTGCTGTTTGAGTCCATGTGTATTCGCGATCTGCGTGTGTATGCTGATGCGCTTGGCGGAGATGTGTTCCATTATCGGGATAAGACGGGATTGGAATCTGATGCGGTCATTGGCCTGCATGATGGACGATGGGCTCTCATTGAGGTCAAGCTCGGAGAAAAGCAGGTTGATATTGCGGCGGCCCATTTGAAAAAGTTGGCTGACAGAATTGATCAAGATCACGAAGGCCGTCCGTCATTCTTGATGGTGCTGACCGCTACGGCTGCCGCTTATCGCCGGGATGATGGGGTATTGGTAGTGCCGTTGGCCACGCTTGCTCCGTGAGCTCGTATCGTGCGTTTGACCCATCGTTCCCAACACAAAAGGAAAAGGCCCGGGCTGCGGGACCGGGCCTTGAAAAGGAGAGAGGAAGAAGAAGGTATTCAGTTATGGGGTCTGCGGAAACCTCGCCGGTTTGCTTTCGTTTGCCGGTAATTGATAGTTAACCGCTCGAATCTCAAAGGATGGATGCGGCTGCCTCAAAGAACCACCGGTGAAAACTTGAATATTTGCTGAACAACGTAGGCCATGCCCGTGTCCACATGTCGGCGCGGGGTCGCGGGGTAAACGCGGCAACCTTTATAATCGTTGCGTTTGCGTAGAATATTGAGCAAACTCCCCCTAAGAGAAGAACAAAGGACAGCAGTGGCTCTCATCGTGCAGAAGTACGGCGGTTCGTCGGTCGCCGATACCGAATCGATCAAACGTGTGGCCAAGCGCGTTGTTGAGACGGAAAAGAAGGGCAACAAGGTGGCCGTGGTGGTCTCCGCCATGGGCGACACCACCGATGACCTTATCGATCAGGCGCTGAGCATCGACTCCAACCCGCCCGAGCGCGAGATGGACATGCTGATGACCGCAGGCGAGCGAATTTCCATGAGCCTGCTGGCCATGGCCATTCACGCCGAAGGCAGCCGTGCCCACTCCTTCACCGGTCAGCAGGCCGGCTTCTTCACCGACGCCCGTTACGGCGCGGCCCACATCAAGGCCGTGAGACCGGACCGCGTGAAGAACGCGCTCTCATTGGGAGACATCGCCATCGTTGCCGGCTTCCAGGGCATCAACGCCAAGGGTGACGCCACCACGCTCGGCCGCGGTGGTTCGGATACCTCCGCAGTGGCGCTTGCCGTGGCGCTCGGTGCCGATATCTGCGAGATCTACACTGACGTGGACGGCATCTTCACCGCCGACCCGCGTATCGTGCCTTCCGCCCGCCGCATTCCGTCCATCGATTACGAGTCCATTCTGGAGATGGCGTCCTGCGGCTCCAAGGTGCTGGCACTGCGCTGTGTGGAATACGCTCAGCGTTTCAACATGCCGCTGCACGTGCGTTCCTCGTTCTCCCGTCGCCCCGGCACATTGGTGGTGCCCGACGGCATTGACCCGCGTACGCTGCCGAACCTCGACTGAGCGCGGCTACAGCGAACGATAATCGTAAGTAATTTCAAGCAAGACAAGGCAAGACATGACTGAAGAAGAAGCGAAATCCATGGGCGACCTGTTCCCTGACCTGGGCCCCGAGGCACCGGTGATTTCCGGCATTGCCCACGATCGTTCCGAGGCGCTGGCCACCGTGCGTGGCGTGCCGAACGAGCCGGGTATGGCCGCCAAGGTGTTCACCGAGCTGGCCACCGCCGGCGTGAACGTGGACATGATCGTGCAGGCCGGCGCATCCGTCGGCACTGCGGACATCTCCTTCACCGTGCCCGAATCGGCCGTCAAGCAGGTTCAGAACACACTGCTCGACAAGCAGGAAGTGCTGGGCTACCACTCCTTCGATGTGGACACCAACGTAGGCAAGGTGGCCGTGGTGGGCGTTGGCATGAAGACCCATGCCGGTCTGGCCGCCAAGTTCTTCCAGGCCCTGAGCGATGAGGGCATCAACGTGCTGATGATTTCTACCTCCGAGATTCGTATCGCCGCGCTCGTGCCGCTCGATCAGCTCAACGACGCCGTCAAGGCGCTGCACACCGCATACGGTCTCGATGCCGATCAAATCGAAGCCGTGGTGTACGGCGGTACTGGCCGCTGAGCCACTGAGCCGCGTTTTTGCGGTATATACGACGAAAGCCCTCCTTGCGGAGGGCTTTCTCAGTTTCGGACTCAGTTTCAACTACTTCTTGGTGATGTAGCCGAGAGCCTTGAGCATTTCGGCGCATTCAAGGGCACCGCCGGCTGCACCACGCAGGGTGTTGTGGGCCAGACCCACGAACTTCCAATCGAAGATGGAATGAGCTCTTCCTTGGTGGCCTTCTTGCCGAAGTTCAGGAACACGGTGGCGGTGTGGCCGTTGAGCACGGGCACGCGGATGCACTGGGAAGTGATCTTGAGGTCGCCGTCGAACGGCACGATCTCGCCCTTGGCGGCGTCCACATGGCCGAACACCTTGAGCGGTTCCTTCTCAGACTTTGCTTCCTCACCGGAGATGAACGGGATGATGTTGCCCACCATCTCGGGCCAGTCCTTGAAGGTCTTGCCCGCGCCGGAAATCGCCTGGTAGGTGCTCACAACCACCTCGCGCGGCTCGAATTCCTTCCACGCGGCCAGCGCCGGCGTGTAGGCCTGAATCGAGCAGTTCGGCTTGACGGCGATAAAACCACGAGTGGTGCCCAGGCGCTTGCGCTGGTGCTCGATCACCTCGAAGTGCTCCGGGTTGATCTCCGGCACCACCATCGGCACGTCCGGGGTCCAGCGGTGGGCGCTGTTGTTGGAGACCACCGGGGTCTCGGTCTTGGCATAACGCTCTTCAATGGCGCGAATCTGGTCCTTCGGCATGTTTACCGCAGAGAACATGAAATCAACGCCAGAGGCCACGGACTCGGCATCGTCGCCATCGACGACCACCATGTTCTTAACATATTCGGGCATCGGGGTTTCCATCTTCCAACGGTCGCCGACAGCCTCGGCATACGTCTTGCCGGCGCTGTGCGCGGAAGCGGCAAGCGTGACCACCTCGAACCACGGGTGATTCTCAAGCAGCGTGATAAAACGCTGACCGACCATACCGGTGGCACCAAGGATGCCGACCTTCAATTTTTCGGACATGATGACCTCTATGACCTCTGGGTTTCGATGGATTACTTACGTCGGACGGCCGTCATGCGGGTGGCCGTAAAACAATGCAATTGTACGAAACACGCGGAACAACGGCAGTGGTCTTCCCAGATGGTGGCTGCCCAATGAAGCGAAGGCGATGTTCTACACTGGTAGCCATGTCTATCGCATCAGTAGAGGCCCAAAAACAGCTCGACCGTATCGTGGCTCTCGGCTACCCGGATGTGGCGGATATTTCCGCCGCCGCATTCCGCTCGCTGGCCCGACCTCTGATCGGGGCGCTCGAGCATTCCGATTTGGGATCGAACATCCTGCTGGTGCCCACGCGTGAACTGGTTTCGCCTGAGTCGCTGATTGCACGAACCTCCATCAATCGCATGGCAGGCTTCACCACCATGCCGCCGCGTGACATCGCCAGCTTCCTGCCTCAAGACGGCTTCATGCCGCCGGAAGGCCCGTTCTATCTGGTCGTCAATCCGCACACCGGCACGTGCTATATCAATCGCGAGCCGGATGTGGCCCGCAAGCTTATCGACTCCGATGAGCGCCTGCCGCTCACCCTCGAGGAAGGCTTGGCCATCGCCACCCAGCACCCGGAGTGGCTGCTGGAAAAGAACGGCTTCAATCTGCTCGGCTCACGCTCCGCAGACGGCCGCGTGCCGAGCATCTGGATGAGCCAGAACGCACCGCGACTGGGAGCCGTCTGGCCCAATTCCCGCCATACCTGGCTGGGCAACGCGTATTGCACGGCCCGTCGCGGGGTGAGTCTGTTCCGTTAAAGCGATTCTCCTCAAAAGACAAGGTCGGCAAGGTGGATGGCGACCGCCCGTTGTCGGCGCATGGGGAACCGTAATGAAAGTCAATAAGGATGGCACCTTCTCCGGCTCCTACCACGACTCGGATATGGGAGCCACGGGAGACGGCTATCTCATAGGAAACGACGTCGATACGCTGAACGGCAAAGCATTGCTCAACGTGACGAGCGGAGCGGATAAGGGATACACGTTCTACGATTTCTCGTAGTGATTCAGCTGCCGTGCGGAGCGGCGGGGAACGTGAAGGACCGGCGCGTATGCTGTGCGAAACAGCATTACGTCCCTAGACTGGTGAGGCATGACGAACCTGCGATTCCGCGAAGACGGCAGCTTCCGCGTGCTGCAGATGGCCGACATCCAAGACGGCCCCAACGTACTCCCCGATACCATCCGCCTTATCCGTGAGGCCATTCGCAAAGCCGACCCGGATCTGGTGGTGTTCACCGGCGACCAGATTCGCGGTTACGATCCTGCCTACATCGACACTTTCCTGCGCCGCCGTGGCGAGGAACCGGGCGCTCGCGTGCGTGCGGTCACCGAAGTCGAGGCCAAGCTGCGCGGAATCAAGCGGCGGGCCAGAAACCGCGTGAACAATCGTCTGCTGGCCATGAAGTCTGACGGCAGCAATCCCGACGTCCAACAAACCGCGTCCACCGCGTCCACCACGTCCACGCTGGTCTACTCCACAACATCCGATCCACAGGATGTGCCGACGACTTTGGACGAGCTCATGGACGAGACCCGTGACAAAGTCCGCCGCACGTTTGCCGGCTTCCTTGGCCCGGTCATCGAAGCGGAAGTGCCGTTCGCCGCCACCTACGGCAATCACGATTTCCAGTGCGGCATCCTGGCCGACGAGCAGGACGGCATCTACCGCGAATTCCCCGGCTGCCTGAACCCGGTCGACAGCCTCGAGCCAGGCACTTTTGCCCTGCCCATTGAGGCTTCCGACGGATCCGGGCGCGTAGCTATGTCCGTCATGATGGTGAATTCCGGCGATTACGCCGGCAAGCCTGAAGAGAACGACGCCCAATACCCGGCCTATGTGGTCAATCCGCGCGGTCTTGATTTGGCTGATTCCGATGGGTATGGCACGCCAAGCCCCGAGGCGATCGATTGGCTGGGAGCCGTACAGTCCGAACTTGGCGAACGCAACGGCGACGGTAAGCCGGTGCCTGCCATCGCCTTCCAGCACATTCCGCCGCAGGAATTCTACGATTGCCTCAAAGAGGTTCCCGCATGGACGCCGAACGCGGTGGAAGGTGCACGTACCCACGCCGGCCATTGCTACGTGCTCAACCATGAGATTTGCCGGCCGGGATCGCGGCTGGGTGAGGCGATTGGCTGTGCGGACGAGAACGTCGGTGAAGTGGACGCCTTGCGTGAGGCAGGCGGCTACTTCGCGCTGTTCTGCGGTCACGATCACAAGAACGCCTTCGTGGGCCACGCGCATGGCATTGATTTGGGCTACGCGCCTACCTGCGGATTCGAATGCTATGGTCCCAAGTCGCGCTATCGCGGCATCCGCCTGTTCGAATTCCATGAAAGCAACCCGGCCGGCTACGTGACCCGCATGCTCACCTGGGGTGATCTGGTGGGCCGATACTCCAGCAACGAGGTGCGCGTCTGGTTCGAGGACCACTGCGTGACCGGTGCCATCAGCATGCGTAACGAATTGCGCCGCCCGCAGGTATTCGCAGTGCTGGCCGGTGCCATGAGCCTCGGTTTTATGGCCGTCATCCGCTCGTTGGTGAAGAAGCGGTGACGACTATAAAACCGGTCAATACATCAATTCTGCTGATACGACCTGAATGCGGAATCCCAGGGCTATGCCCCTGAGGGTCTCGATCCTTCCGTTGAAGGCCTCGGTGGGCCCGTTCGCGCTGTGCTCCCAGTCGAAGAACGCGAGGACGTCGCCTATGCGCCCCCACGCATAGCTGTAAGTAGTAGTGCTGCGTCGGAACGCTAGGTGTGCTGGCGTATTGTGAGATGAACGGGATGTTGGAATGGGCCGTCGCTAGGATAGAGGAAGTTATGCATGTTACCAATGCGTAAACGAATATCCAATAAGCGATTGTATGAATGGTTCACACAGTAAAGGAGGAACAATGGGTCAGGGTCAATCATCCGTTTTTGATCTCGCAGCGGTAGCCGCAGCGTCCAATGGGGGGAACAACGACCCGCTGCTGCCTCCGGCGCGATTCATCGGCGATCCGCAGAAGCCGAGTCGTATGCCGTACAACAAGTACGCCGCCTACGACAAGCAGATCCCGTTTGATTACCCGGAGCGTACGTGGCCGGGCAAGCGACTGCAGCGCGCGCCGCGCTGGTGCTCCGTCGATCTTCGCGACGGCAATCAGGCCCTCGTCAACCCGATGGATTCCGAGCGCAAGCTGCGTTTCTGGAACCTGCTCGTCTCCATGGGATTCAAGGAGATCGAGGTGGGCTTCCCGTCCGCTTCCGAGACCGATTTCGACTTCATCCGTATGCTCATCGAGCGTGAGCTGATTCCGGACGACGTGACCATCGTGGTACTCACCCAGTGCCGCGAGCACCTCATCCGCCGCACTTACGAGGCGCTCAAGGGTGCCAAGCGCGCCATCGTGCACTTCTACAACTCCGTGTCTGTGTTGCAGCGCGAGGTCGTGTTCCGCAAGAACAAGGAGGAGATCAAGAAGCTCGCCACCGACGCCGCCGAACTGTGCAAGGACCTCGAGAACGAGGCCAAGGGCATCGACCTGTACTACGAGTACTCGCCGGAATCCTTCACCGGCACCGAGCCGGAGTACGCCGTCGAGGTGTGCAACGCCGTAAGGCATGGGCGTGGCCGCCACCGAGCTGGCCGTGCTGGCCGGCGCCGACCGCGTGGAAGGCTGCCTGCTGGGCAACGGCGAGCGTACCGGCAACGTCGACTTGGTCACGCTGGGCCTCAACTGGCTCACCCAAGGCATTGACCCGCAGCTTGACCTGTCCAACGTGCCCGAGATTCGCAAGACGGTTGAGTACTGCAACCAGATCAAGATTTCCGAGCGTCACCCGTACGCCGGCAACTTCGTGTTCACTGCGTTCTCCGGCTCGCATCAGGACGCCATCAAGAAGGGTCTCGAGGCTCGTCAGGTGGCCGCCGAGCGTGCTGGCGCCGATCTCGACAGCTTCGTGTGGCTTGTGCCGTACCTGCCGATCGACCCGAAGGACATCGGCCGTACGTACGAAGCCATCATTCGCGTCAACTCGCAGTCCGGCAAGGGCGGCATGGCCTACCTGCTCAAGACCAACCACAATCTTGACCTGCCCAAGCGTCTGCAGATCGAATTCGACAAGATCGTGCAGAACTACGCTGACACGACCAAGAAGGAAGTCAAGGACGAGGATATCTGGCGTCTGTTCAAGGACGAGTACCTGCCGGTCGAACAGTCCGGCATGACCGCCGCCGGTGTGGTTGTGGGCGATACTCATGACGCCTCGCTCGTGCCGTGGGGCCGCTTGAAGCTGCTCAAGGTGGCCGTCAGCTCCGGTGAGGATGGCTCCGACACCGTGCTCAAGGCTCGTCTGCTCGACCGCGGCGTGAACGTCGGGGTCGATGCGCCCGTGGAGCGCGAGGTCTCCGGCATCGGCAACGGTCCGATCGCCGCTTTCCTCAACGCCATTTCCAACTTTGGCGTTGACGCCTCGATTATGGATTACGCGGAGCACACCATGTCCGTCGGCACCGACGCCATGGCCGCCTCGTACGTGGAATGCCAGGTCGGCGAGGCCGATGACGCGCAGATCGTGTGGGGCGTCGGCATCGATTCGTCGATTACCACCAGCGCCCTGAAGTCGATTATCTCCGCCATCAACCGTTCCCAGCGCAAGCGCTGAGCGCTAACAGAACAAAAACAAGGCTCCCTCTGATTGCATCAGGGGGAGCCTTGTTGTCTGTGTTTTACTTACTACTGGGTGACGCCGTTGGTGCCGGTGTTCCCGCGGTGCCTCCGGAATTACCATTATCGTTGCCGGTATTGTTCCCGTTGTCACCGCCGGTATTGTTGCCGGCGTTGCCGTCTCCGCCGGTAGTGGTGTCGGGATAATTCGGGCACTCGGTGGAATAGCTCGGATTGGCGAGGCACTGCTGGGCGAACTCCTGAGCCTGCTGTTGCTTCTTGGCTTCCTCTTCGGCCGCCTTCTGCTGTGCGTCCTGCTCAGCCTGCTTCTGCGCGTCTTCGGTGGACTGCTTGTTGGTGTTGTTGGACAGGCCGTTGCTCTGTCCCTTGCCCAAGCCCCAAGTGCCGTCGGAGCCGCCGATCTTGCCGTTGTCTTTAGCGGTCGGGAACTGCTCCACCTCGGTGCCTTGCAAGGCCTGAGCCATGAACTCCTGGAACAGGTGGGCGGGGTATCCAGTGGAAGAGACGCCGTATCCGGAGAAGGCTGGCACCACTTGCGGATTGCCCTTATCGTCCGGGTTCCAGATAGCCCACACATTCATCATGCTGGGGGTGTATCCCACGAACGACGAAGCCATTTCGTCGTTGGCGGTACCGGACTTGCCGGCGACGGGTCGGCCCAACATGCTGGATGTGCCGGCCGCCGTACCGTACGTGGTGGTGCCCTGCATGGCCTTCTGTACCAAAGCGCAGTCGTTGGCATCGAACACCTTGGTGCCGTTGCTGGGCGCGTTGTACATGTCCCTATTGTTGGAATCAAGCACTTTGGACACCATGTGCAAGGTGTTCTTCACGCCATTGTTGGCGATGGTCGAATGGCCTTGCGCCAAATCCCACACGGTCAGGGCGTTGATGCCCAGCACGTTGTACATGGAGTTTTCATCGATATCGCCCTGAATGCCCGCTTCATGGGCGATTGCGGCCGTGCGCTTCGGCGTCAGATGCTCATTGACGTTCATGAACACCGTGTTCACCGAGTTGGCGGTGGCCTGATACAGATTGATGTTGCCCCAGTTGTTCTCCAGAGCGTTATTCACCTCTTGGTCCAAGCCGGTGAAGTGCTGGTGGGAATTGCCGTTGAACAATGTATCGAAGCTGATGCCGGATTGCGCGGCCCCCAGCAAAGCGAACGGCTTCATAGTCGAACCCGGTTCGAATACGGCCTGATCGGCATTGTTGAGCTGCTTGGACAGATAATCTGAACCGGCGTATACGGACAATACTTCACCGGTCTTCGGGTCCAGCGCTATGCCGCCGATTTGCAGGGATTCAGGCATGTCGTCCAGACGGGTGTCGCCGATGGACTGCATAAGATCCTGCTTGCTCTTGTCGATGGTGGTGATGATCTTGTATCCGCCAGTATCCAAATCCTCTTTGGTAAAGGCCTTGGACTGCACCAGCTCACGGCGCACCATATCCAACAGATAACCGTTCGGCCCCGCGTATTCGTTCTGCTGCGCCACCGCGGCGGTCTGCGGGAACTTGGCATCAGTGTGCTGCTTGGCAGTGATGTAACCATCCTCCTGCATGATGTTCAGCACACGCTTGAAGCGCGATTTGGCCATATCGGCGTTATCGGCCGGATCCCACGTGGACGGTGACGGAATAATGCCGGCGATCATCGCCGCCTCAGACAGCGTCAGATCCTTGGCGTCCTTATTGAAGTATGCCTTGGCCGCTGCCTGGATACCGTAGGAGTTGCGGCCCAGATAGATGGTGTTCATGTAATTGCACAGCACCTCGTCCTTGGATTCGGTCTGCGCGATTTTGATGGCCATGATGGCCTCGCGTGCCTTGCCCACATAGGATGTGGTTTCGCCCATGTAATACCGCTCGGCATACTGCTGAGTGATGGTGGAACCACCTTGGCGCGTGCCCTTGGTCACATTATTAATGAATGCGCGGGCGATGCCCTTCAGATCAAGGCCTTTATCCGTGTAGAACGTACGGTTTTCGGACGCCACAATCGCGTTGCCGATGTAGTCCGGCAGCCCCTCGCAAGAGATGATTTCACGATTCTGCTCCGCGTAGGAGCCGATCGCGGTGGTGCCGTCCGCGTAATACACGGTGGTTTTCTCGGCCAACGCGAACTTTTCGGGTTGCGGGACCTCGGTGGTGGTGTACAGGTATGCGAATACTGCGATACCGGCCAGCAAGCCCAGTCCAATCAGGGAGAAGAAGATGCCCAGCACCCATTTCAGTACACGGTGTTTGCCTTTTCCTGTGTTCTTTTTCTTCCTGTTCGGGGCTCGATGGCTATTGGAAGCCTTGTGGCTTGCGTGGCGGGAACGGCTCTCCTGGGGCGTATAGGGGCCCTCCTGTGCGGAGTGGCCGGCTCTGCTTTGCGCGGTGCGCGGTTGCCTCAGAGCGGGGCCATTGCCTCCCGAATGTGCACGACGAGTATAAGAAGCCATGGTGTCCACCGTAACTGTTGGCCTTGAACAATCGTTTGACGTGAGCGTAACCACACGCATTTATGCCGGTATTTTTCCGGAATTCTTACAATTGGGCACGCTTCTTGATGTTGCATGAATATTGCCTGAATGCGCTGGTTGGCCTGCCGTGCGACCCGGCGCGTACGTTTCGTGTCGCTGCGCTGGTCCATACGTCTCCATAGACTTATCCCCAGCCTCCACGCGGCGCTATGTCACCCAACTCCCCCAGGGCAGGAATGCAGCAAGGGTAAGTGGCCTCTGACGGGTGCGTGGAGGTTTTCTTTATGTGCGGATTTGGCTGTGAGCTGGCGCTAGCGTGGTCCCCTGTCCGGGGCGCGGCCGTACAGTCGAACGTATGAATGACGCACAGACCCCTAGAATTCGTGACCCGCATGCGGCGGTCAATCTGGTCGGCTCAGGCGCAGCACAGCCTGACTCGTCGTCGAACGTTGTTGACCCATTGGCTGCGCTCGGCCCGGTCTCCGGTTCAGATGCATCGGCATCCACATCAGGCTCCTTACGGGATTTCAGGCCGCTGGACATGGACGATGCGGATGGGGCATCTGATATCGACCGCGGCTTGGCCCGGCTTGACCCGCTTACCGTGCGCCCGCGAATCTCCAGCCGCGTACTGTGCGTGGTATTCGGTCTGCTCCTGATCGCTATCGGCTTCGGCGTGTGGTGGGGGTGCGTGCTTACCGAAAACGGACAATCGTACGACGAACTGGTCTGGAAAAACCTGCACAACGATGCACCGTCCTGGACCACCGGCGTGATGAACGCCGTCGCACAATCCTGGCTGGTTATCGCTGTCAGCTGCACAATTGCCGCAATCGGCATTATTACGGCGCTGATTCGACGCCGCTGGTGGTTGGCCGGGCAAATCGCCGTGTTCGCCGTGGTCTGCTTGGCCGTCACCCGTATCAAGGGTCTGTTGCCGCGTCCGTTCATCATCAACACTGAATCGCCTGCCGCTAATTCCGCGCCTTCCGGGCACACGATGCTGGCCGCAGCCTGTGCGGTGATTCTGCTGCTTACCGTGCCTCGTGCGGTTCGAGCTTTGGCGGGCGTCATCGGCGTGGTTTGGGCGGTGACCGTCGGTGTCTCCGTGATATACGGACAATGGCATCGCCCTTCGGATGTGGCGATGTCCATCCTGCTGGTGGCGGGATTGGCCCTGCTCGCTCTGGCAGTTACGCGCAAGTCCGGCATGGACGAGCCGGGTCGCCGCGTCTCCTCAGTGAGCGTGCAAATCGTCGGCAGCGTGCTGATTACCGGGGGCCTGCTGTTGCTCGCCTACAGCGGTTATGTGATCTGGCAGGTGGTGCCGGGGCTCAATGTCAGCGCCAGCTGGGCGGTTCAGGGGGCGAATGTCAGCGCTGTTGTGGGCATTGCGGGTGTGGCCATGCTCGCATTCGGACTGTTGCTGGCCCTGCGTCAGATCACTGCAGCGCCCTTAAGCCGGCTGGGTCTGATCGGCGCTCCGCCGGCACCGCCCAAACGGTAAAACATGGGGTGCGAACGGCCGAATTTGCCCGGCACAACGGCGGAATTTGGCAGTTGGACATGATTCATGAGTATTATGACGCCAGAAACGTCGTGTGTTTCGCGCAATACATAAGGAGTGGGTATGGCTACCAAACTGGTGATTGTGGAGTCTCCGACCAAGGCCCACAAGATCGGTGACTACCTGGGCAAGGGGTACACCGTCATGGCGTCGGTCGGCCATATCCGAGACCTCGCGCAGCCCAGCCAGGTGCCCGCGGCAGACAAGGCCAAGTTCGGCAAGTTCGGCGTGGACGTCAACGACGGGTTCAAGCCGTATTACATTGTCGACGGCGACAAGAAGCGTACGGTCAGCGAACTCAAATCGGCCCTGAAGAACGCCGATGAACTCTATCTGGCGACTGATGAGGATCGCGAGGGCGAGGCCATCGCGTGGCACTTGGTGCAGACCTTGAAACCCGAGGTGCCGGTCAAGCGCATGGTGTTCCACGAGATCACCAAGAACGCCATCAACGCCTCCCTGAACAACACGCGCGATGTGGATGGCAATATGGTCGACGCACAGGAGACCCGCCGCATCCTTGACCGTCTGTACGGCTATGAGCTGTCGCCGGTGCTGTGGCGCAAGGTGGGCCCGGGCCTGTCCGCCGGCCGCGTGCAGTCCGTGGCCACCCGCCTGATCGTGGAACGCGAGCGCGAACGCATGGCGTTCAAGCGCGCGCCGTACTGGGATATCGTCGCCACGCTGTCCGCGCCTGACGCGCTGGGGGATCGTGCCGAATTCTCCGCCCGCATGATCGCGCTCGGCGGCAAGCGACTCGCCGGCTCCAAGGATTTCGGTGCCGACGGCCAGCTGACCCCGGACGGGTTCGCGGCGAACGTTCGTCAGCTTGATGAGGCTGGTGCCACCGCCGTGGCTTCGGCGCTGAAGACCGCCGATTTCACTGTGATGTCGATGGAAACCAAGCCGTACCGCCGCCGCCCGCAGCCGCCGTTCACCACCTCGACCCTGCAGCAGACCGCCGGCAATCGCCTCGGCATGGGTGCTCGCGCCGTGATGCGCGCGGCCCAAAGCCTGTACGAGAACGGCTACATCACCTATATGCGAACCGATTCGGTGACGCTGTCGCAGGAGGGCATCACCGCCGCCCGCAACGCCGTCTCCTACCATTTCGGCGACAAGTTCCTCTCCGCCGAGCCCAAGCAGTACGCCACC
>PPYF01103275.1_pt1 | contig 13966 bp, 25 predicted proteins | sample 1559871 | NCBI WGS metagenome assembly PPYF01 (sample SAMN08240021, study PRJNA423297) | Human gut metagenome, whole genome shotgun sequencing project. | reverse complement strand
ATATAAGAAGAAATACTCCAATCATTTTCTTCTAAGATTTCTATGTATTTTTGTTCTAATTCTTTCATAAATAATATACCCTTTCGTATAAAATAATTCTTATCTTTCTATTAATCCATTTTATTGATTTCATCTATCATTTTTTGTTCTAATGTGATCATTTTCTCCATTGATCCACCTTTCTATATATTTTCTCAATTTTTTCATATCTTTACGCCTCTTCTTCCACAATCTCCACTACACCGCAAGGTTTATCTGCATTACTATGATATTTTCCTCCTACAAAATAAGAGTAGCAATCATTCAAAACAACGCCTTTTTCATATCCGTTCAAATCATTGATATTGATTTTATTTCCGTCATATTCTGTCAATTCGTATCTATCTACGTTGTTTCCATTTCCATATAAAGTGTAGATTGCTTTGAAATTGTTCAATCCTTTCAGAATATCATCTACCTGTTTTCCTGTGCATCCATCTTTTTCAAATTCTTTTCTAAAATACTCTTGATCGTTAATTTTAAAAATTACTTTCCTCATATGCTTTCTACCTCCTTAAATCCATTTAGTTTAAGATACTCCACATAATCTACAATATCAGATTTCCTTTTAACTTCTATATCCTCTGTTCTATCATAACCATAAAAAGGATTTACAAACTGTTTATATGTTTTGTTATCCATATCTACAATAAGATTATAGTTATTTGCAGTCCTACCGTTTTTCTTCCGGTTTTTATCAATCCAAAATAAATGAAATTTCATACTGCCTACCTCCATTTATATTTTATTCTCTTTTTAAAAAGGCTCACACCATTTAAAAGTGCAAGCCTTGAATATGTACAACTATTTAGTTTTCTTCATATTTCCACGAAGAAATAAACTTAATCGCATCTTCAAAATAAATCGGATTCAGATCTTTATAACTGCTTCCGCATCCGAATTTACTTTTCATATTGTTCCAAAGATTAATAAAATAACTTTTAGAATTTTCCTTATACTCTTTTGAATGCGCCCCATTTAGAAGATGGTTGATTCTGTCTTTTGCTGCTTTATATATCTGTTGTTGTTGCCTAGTAGAAAGTGTCATATTATCCACAACTCTTTCCAACATGAAATTTTGTTCTCCAATCATTTCCTCAATATTGTTGATCTGTGCATATACAATCTTCATATTACAGTTCATATCTGACAACATAGATTCAACTTTATTTTTAGATGGAGCAATATATTTTCCAGTTTTTCTAATTGCCGGAAGAACTTCTGATGTTACCCAAATTCTAAACGGTTTTGCAATAGGTTTCCTACTACGCAATACCAAAGTATAAAAACCGCTTTCACTAATGATATTAGCTTCGCCCTGACGACCTAAGTTAAACTTAGTCCGTTCAAATGGTTCTAACCCATCCATTGCCATAGTTGGATTAGTTGTTCCAAGAATATCACAAACATCTTTCGCTACAAACCACGGCTCTCCATCAAGAATAACTGTTCTAATAGTTCCAAAGTTATCATTTTGAAATAATTGTAATTCCGGCTTTTGTTTCATTACGTTTTCCATTTTATCAAACCTTTCTTTTTAAATTTACGCCAACCTATACACTACTCAGCCTTTAGACGTTTCCGCTTATTTGAGCTTCTATTTCTAGTACCTCATTAGTAAAGGTTATTCAGTTATCAATGTACAGTTGTAATTGGATTTTTGTTGACTAAATCTTTAGAATTGATATAATAGAATTGTCAACACGTATGGCTTACCATGCAATGACAAAATAACGGTTTTCAAGTTTTCCAGGCTGTGAACCGTTATTTTTATTTTGTCTTGTCTTTTTCTCTATCAACCAGAATCATTCTTACAAGATTTGAAAAATTAGTACCCTTTTCAGTAGCTTCTTTTTCCAATGATTCTTCTAGTTCTTTTGAGATATAGACAGACTTTCTAACTCCATTTTGTTTTGGTCGTGCCATCTGTTACCCTCCTTACAATTATTATTGTACTATTTTAACAGGTACTTGTCAACATCTTTTTTAAGTTTATAACATAATTAAAAATGTCAATATTAAATGCGACACTTTTTTAAATTCTTTTCTATCCTATTTTTCTTACCTCTTCCGTGAATAATTCCCCTGCTGTCCTATATTCATGTATACGGCGTGGGTAGTTGTTTATCCAGTTTTCTATATTCTGTATCTCTTCGTCAGTCTTGCTGTCAAAGTTTTCCCCTTTTGGTATCTTCCAGCGCATCTGCGTACCCTCTTCTATACGCTGCTGTTACTGCTGCTCGTTTCTCTCGTTTCGGTTCTGCTATCTGTATGGGGGCTATATTCTCCATTCCCTGCCTCTCTTTCTTTCGGCGGCGCTCTCGGCATTTTCATTGCTACCGCTCCCTATTCTGGCGTAATTTACCGTGTGGGCGCTTTTCGCATTAAAAAGCTGCTTAAAACCTGTTGAACGACTGCATACTTTATAGCTGGTATACCCGCTGCTATTTTTTCACGGTATCCAGATGCAGCTATTCGCCTGCTGCTCTCTGGTGCAGCCCGCCAAACTGCTACCTAAAACGCCCTGCTGGAATTGAACCAGCGCCCCCGCTATATCCGGCTGCGGTATTCTCCCACTGAATTAAGGGCGCTTGCTGGCGGCAGCTACCGCCATTAACTCATAATTTTTATGCTGTATTCGCCGTTTCCGTTATCTCTTTCCATGATTATTGCTAAGTCGTCCCCGTGGTAAAGGTCTGGTATTCTACAATCTTTATGAATGGTTACGCCTTGCACTCTATCCCACCCGCTCATTTTTTTCGCCTCTGTCAGTGCATTTATTGCCGCTCTATAGCTTTCTCTGTCCCCTTTGTCATAAATCAATATTTTGTAATCTCTTGCTTTTATGTATCTTTCCATATTTTCTGCCTTTCTTTCGTTCTCTCTGATTAAATCGCCCTCTGTGCCATATCTGCGCTGTACTGCTGCCTATTACCACCACCAGCACCGCCCCTTTGCAGCTCGTGGTAAATCGTGGCTCTATGCACGTCCATAGCTGCTGCTATCTCGTCCGCTTTCTTTCCATTCCGGCACATTTCCTCTATGGTCTTTCTGTCCTCATAGCTCAATCTCTTGTACTTGCGTGCCATTTCTCCCGCTCCTTTCTGATTTTTGGATAAAAAAATAGTGCGATAGAGTTTTTTAAGCTCTACCGCACTATGCTTTTTACTTCAATCTACCGTAAAAAATAAATGCGGCAGAGGCTTTAATACCTCTTGTCGCATTTAATTTTAAAACTTATCAGTTTATAACATAATCAATTCCTTTCGTTAATTTCACACGCTTTTACTCAAAACAGCTTTTAGTGTGAATCAGCTTTTCCTAGCATCGTTTTCCGTACCTATTTTGTAAAGGCTATTCAGTTTTCAAAGTACAGATGCAAGGAAATTTTTGATTAACTAAATCTAAAGAATTAGTATAATAGAAATTAGTCAAGCGTCGTGTTTGGCTGTCGGAATAGCGGTTTTCATTGTTTGGTAGACGTTGGAACCGCTGTTCTTTTTTTACTTTAGTGAAGTATACTTTTATTTTTCTTTATACCTACCTACCGCAAAATCCCATCTTGCAATAATGCAAACTTTATCAATTTCATCTGCAATTTGATGCCTTGCCAACTTCATATCTCCAAACGTATTGTTAAATCCTCTACCAACAGACAGTCTAACATCTGTTAAAGTTTTTCCTTTTCTGAGTTTCAAATTGCACCTGTACAATAATTCTTCTATTTTATTTAAGGGCATAACCCCATGAGTTTCATCCCATAATAACCATAGTTGTTCTGCCATTAACTCTTGAGGTAACAACATTTTTTCTCCTTTCCGTTTGAAATTATCTTTTCATGTGCTACATTATCGTTTTAACTATATTGTAATCGTCATCTAATTCAAAAAGATTGAAAATCGTATGACCTTGATCTTCTAAATTCCAATATTCTTCTATTGCCTCTTCTTCATTTTCAGCAAGTATAATTTCAAAATCGTCATTTTCAATTTCTGCTCTATAAGTTTTCATTTCCATTTCTCCGATAAAATCATTATTTCCTGGTTTCATTTTTACAATATTCCTCGAACATTTCTTCAAACTGCTTTCCCATTGCTTTAAGAAAACCTTTATACAACTCGTTAGATCGTTCTAGTTCCTCTGCTTTACTCTCTGCCTGTTTCATTCTGTCCTTCATTTCCCGATCAATAGAATGCCTCATAACTGATTTACAAGTTGACTTTGGCTCAATCATCTGTTCCAGAACCACTTCACCATTAACCAAGATCTGTTCCCACATTTTAATGTCATAGCAACTATCATTGACATACCAACATAGATAATATTCCAGTGCATTCTCTATGTTGTCATATTCTTTCTTTGTATATAGCTCTAAATTTTCTGTTCTCAGAAACTTATTCCATATTTTCTCGTCTGTAATAGATTCGATAATATATTTTGTTTCTACAATTCCTTTTCCGACATTCTCTAAACTCCATCCAAAAAATCCTTCATGCATGATAAATTCCTCCTTTTAAAATAATAGACGCTATAATTTAAAATCATTCCGCAAGCTGTGACACATGCGGAACGTATGTATATAAATTGATCATTTGATGTGTGTTATGCTGTTTTAGTTTTCCGTGTCTTTGGCGTAGACTTTGCGGAAACTGTTGGGATATTGATGTTCTGTTCAATAATTCCATTAAGAAAGTCAAACATTGTATCTTGCCACTTCTCATCGAGATTATCGTTAAAGTATTGACTGCCTTTACAATTATTAAGCAGTACGTTTTCCATCTCTGTCTCTCTTCCTGCATAATATGCGTACAGGTTCTTAAGATTTCTAATGACTTTAGCGGAATATGCCTTCCCTTCCTTTGCACTCTTTCCAGCGTTCCATTTCAACTCACCAATCAGATAAAGGATTCTATCTAATAACTGTGGGTTTGATTTTGCCATCTTTACACCGTCAAGAATTGGCGTAAGATATCCAATCGGATTTTCTACAGGTTTACGATCTCCCTTTACTGCCACATGGTTCTTGTTACAGATTTCTTTTAACTTGACATACTCCGGTATACCGGCAAACAAAGCCGCATTGTATGTATCTTTTGGTGTCATTCTACCCCTGTCCTGCCCCTGTTCAAGAAATAGTTCCATTGACTTATATTCTGTTTCACCAACGATAATTTCATACTGGATTGCCGGAAGCCCCGCCTTTATAGCTCCGACTGTTCTGTGATTGCCATCTACTATGTAAAATTTTCCATCCTTATGCATGAGTTTCGGCAGTTCCCATTTGTACGGATCAAATGCATTTCCAATAGCATTAGTTCTTCTAATTTTCAAGTCACGCTGCCAATACGGAACATGAACCAAAAGCGGATTAATGCTCACGATTGCTTTTTCGCCAACACTCAATTTTTTCTTTGCCTCTTCAATTTTTTCTTCTACTATTTTTCGTTCTACAATTTCGACAAAATCATTCTGTAGTCTGATACTGTTTAATACGTTTTCTAACTCTAACGGTGTTACTTCCCCTTTTAATGCGTTTAATTCGTTAATTCCCTTAAAATTTTTCTTCTCCATCATATTCTTTTCCTCTTCTTTCTTATTCTCTTTTTAATATGTAACATCGCACCATATAGGCACTATAAAAGGCACTAACGACTATTTTCGCTAATGCCTTCTAACTGACTATATTATTTTTTAATATAAATAACTCAACCACATCACCAAAAACCACACGACCATAAAGACACATCCTGTATACGCTCCTATTGTATTTTCGCGATCCTGTTTCTGTTGCCGCCGTTTTTTATCTCTTTGTACCTGTTTGTACTCTTCCATTTTCACATATTCCACGATATCGTAATCTTCAAATTTTGCAATTATTCTATACATTTTTGTCATCTCCATTCGTATTTATTACCGTATTGATCGTATATATTCAAACCGTCATTTGTAACTTCCCAGTAGTTTATATACTCCATACATTCTTCAAGTATTTCTTTTTCATGTGCTTGTCTAATTTCTTCACAATGAGAGATTATACAAAAAGATTTTCCAAGTACAAACACATACAACATAACTAACATACACACTACAATATGACGTCTTTTAATTTTCTTCATATTTTTACACCTCCCGTTTTAATCATTAGTTTTTCAAACACTTTGATCCTTTGACCATTTACGAGAGTAAATAAAAAACTTACACAATTATTATAGGCTTTTCCGATGCAGTCAACTTCTACTATATGCTTATTACAAGACAGTTCCTCCACTTGATATGGAAATAACACGGCATTATGTAAATTTGCAATTTCCGTAAGTGTGATTAATTGCATTTTGTCCCCCCCCTATTCATAAATACGTTTCGCTTCCAGTTTTTCGATTATTCCAAATTTTGCGTAATTTTGATTGTAAAACAAGTTTCTAACTTCTAATTCTGTTTTTAATAGTTTTCTAATTTGCTGCTGTGTTCCTGCAATATAAAAACATTTCCGTTCTAATTCTTTTGCTTTTTCCTTTCTATCTGACCACCGAGACATTAAAACCATTTCGTATTCTGTGCGGTCAGCGTCATAACATTTTCCTTCTAATGTGTATGTATATAACCAATTATTCATAGTGTTTTCTCTCCCGTTTCTTTTCTTTTATTCATAATAAATAGCTTCTATCGCTGTTCTTGTAGTTCCCTTTTCACAAATTGTTGCAAGATGCCCAAAATAATCCAGACACAACCCATATTTTTCTAAATCAGCATTTAATTTTTCACTTCTTCTGTCTGTGCTTTCTGAAAGCTCTTTTGTGCTTCTTCTATTACAAGTTCTTTCATCATTTTCAAGGTAAGATAATCTTTCCAATGCTCCGTTCAACCTATAAAATCTGTTCATTAAATGCTTTAATTCATCATAAGGAATATTATATCTTTCTGCTGCGAATCTTAATTCTCTTTTTCTTCTCTCTGCTACTGTTAATTTTCTCATTTTTATATTTCCTCCTTTTTAGTCAACCCAACATTTTCGGATCGTGTCATACGTTGCGCCGTTTCCGTCTTGATATTCTAAGTATTCAGAATACGTGAACTTGAAACATTTATGACCGTTGATATACACAATCCGTCTGTTTCCATAATCCATTGCGTAACGTTCACGGTATCCGCCTTCGTTGTATGCTTCTTTCATTTCCTTTGATCTGTATGTCTTCATTTTTCCACCTTTAACCTTTCTTTTATATTCTTTCCTTTTTCTTATTCTCTGCTCCACTCCGTTTTCTTTCACTTCCGACTTGTGACGGAATGTTAGCACGTTAAAGCAAAGCGTATGCAATAGCTTTCAAGCGTTCCATCTTACAATAAAGACGGTACTTTTACCTCCTACCATTCATAAATATTTCCGTCATAGTCATATAACAGAACTGTTTCATTGTTTTCCGCAAGTTCCCAGTATGAAATATTTTCTAAAGCGTATTCCATACGTTCAACATGTGTTTCTTGTTTCGGCTGATCTGCTGTATTTCTTCCAATAAAAAAGCAACCGATAGAAACGACTGCCATAGCTGCAATATGTAATTTTTTAGATTTTTTCATGGTTTAGTCCTCCTTATTTAAAAAAGACACTTGCGTTTTTGCTAGTGTCTTATGATTTTTATTGCTTCTATAAATTTTCCAAAAAAGAAAAATATTCTTTTATTTCTTTTCTGACACAAAGAAGCGTTTCTTCTTCCTTTTCCAGTTTTTTCTCATAATTTTTAGCGATTCTGAAACAAGATTGAATTTTTGATTCTACTATTTCAGATTTCGCCATTTCTAAAATGCCATCTCTTAAATCTTTAAAGCTTTTCACGTTTCTTAAAACGCGCTTTTCTTCTTCTAAAATCTCTAATAATGATTTATTCATTTCATTTCCTCGCTTTCGTTTATCTATGCAAAATTAAACCAGTTTTTAGCATATCGAAAAACCATTCGGAAAAATTTTTATATTCCGTTTTGTCGATGATGTCTCGATAGACTTCTTTCAATTGATTTTCTGTAAATGATCTATCCATAATATCTGGAAGTGATTCTCTGTTGTCTTCTGAAAAGTAAAATTTATTTTCCATTGTGTTTTCCTCCTAAATTATATTTTATTTTCTGTACTCTGTATTCTCTCATTATCGACTTGTAACGATACATAGGCACATTACAGAAATATTTCTTTTTTTTATTAGCCCCAATTTTTCAGGTGGTTATGAGGGAAATATAGACCTCATACGTTTTTTGATAATGGAGACTATCACGCTACTCCGATGTCAGATGATTAATAATTATCTTTGCCTATCTCCTGTATATCGTATAGTTCACTTATAACCCTAAAAATTAATATATGCACTTATAACCGCATGGGCAGCCCTCATAATTTCAACTGGTAGACCTCATATATACAATCGGTTCAACTATTTTCATTATTAATATTTTTCAAGGTGCATTTTTTATGTGGAACGTTCTGCTAGACTTGACAGATTGATAGAAATAGTCCTATAATATGTATGTTGATGTATAGGACGTTCTAAACGTTCCACAAGGGGAAATTAGCTCAAATAATCTAAATAGTCTTCATAAGAAATGAATTCTATCAGATTGCCGTTGATGTAAATTCTTCCGTTGCGTCGGAAAAACTCATAAGCGGACACTGGAGTCATAATATCACCCCCCTTCTATGATACGGTTCTATTTTGCAGATAGAGCCGTATTTTTTTGTGTTCTGATAAAATTAGTTGAAACGATACCGCCGCGGGAAGGCTTCAGAACGCTAGCATCATGTTTGCGGTTAGTCTTAAACTGTATATCACTGCTAACCGCCGTTTTCGGTTTAAAATACTACTTTTCTAATCAGATCGCCAGTCTAGCATTTTTCAAATTTTCAGACTATCCTTTTTGGATGTAATGTCCCTTGCTTCTGTCACGCTACTTTGATCATTGCAATAGATTGTTTTATGTCCGGTTTGTGCCGTGGTTATTGTCAATCGTCAATTATCAGTTTGCATCCGCAAGTGTTTGTTACTTTTGATTGTTTTTCAAGTTGTTTATACTTCTAACATCCTTTTCCGTGTTCATTGCCGTGTCAATTCCGGCGGAAAAGTCAAACGCTATGATATAACAACTATCATGCGACCCGATATAGAAAAGTTATACTTTTCAAAGCGTAACGTCTTGCTTTATTTACGCCAGTTTCTACAGAGAACCGGAAACTATCAACTATTCAATATGTGCTACTTTGCTTTTATACAGTGCAAATGTATATTTATCTGTACTACTTCATTAGCGTGCTGCCGTTGTATGTTTTTACGGTAATAACAACTTTTTACCGACTACACAAACATTTTTATTATCTGTTTTATTATGACCCCCTGACACGGCAGTGATCCTTTATACAGTTTTATTATATTCGAGTAGTTTTCACTTTTTCGGGAAGTGTAACCGCTTAGTTTTTTTGTAAGTTAGTAGCCTGAACCATTTACAAGCCGGTAATAAAATAAGGAAATTTCACTGTCAGAGTTGACAGTTGCTCAGAAATGATATAAACTCTAGTTGTTGAGGCTAGAAGTTTATCATTTTAATGATATCACTTCTGAAATCGTCCCTATTTTTAGTTTTTGCTGAGAATGGGGACTTTTTCTTTTTTAGTCCTCAATCTTCAATTTTATACCAGACTTTCCAATTTCAACTTTGAATTGTTGATCCGTAAATTGTTGCATAAATGCTTCAAGAACAACATTCATTTTCAAGTTATAACTTTCGCAAGTCTTTTTGAAATTGTCCGATATATTAGTATCAATCGAGGTCGTAAATTGCTTTCGCATTTCGTGTACCTCCTTTTGATGTTTATATCTTATCATGTATTTATATGCTTATCAAGCATATTTTTAATCTTTTAAAGTTTGTTTTGATAAGATATTTTTAAATGTTTACCCGTACCGCTGTATATGTAATATGTAAGGTTTGCGGTGTGCCTGCCTCATCACAGGTTAGTTTTCGTTTTAGTAAAAGCCGCTCTGCATTTTCACGGGGTTGCGACCGTCTCGACTTGTCAAGTCTGCCTGCATTAGCTTTTGTTTTTTGTTGCATCTCTTTAACTTGTCTTTATCTTAGCACAACTTTTTAGTTGTGTCAATACCTTTTATTTGTTTTTTACAACTTTTTAGTTTTATCAGTAGTATAAATGAAAGACACTGTTTTAATAGCGTCTTTTCACTCTACTTTTTTACCGTCTGGGAATTCAAAACCAGAATAATATTTACACCCTAATGCCTGGGCGATATTTTTAAAGTCATCATCTGAAAACTTGCCAACTTTTAACCGTTTGGAAAAGTTTTGTTGACTCATGCCCAATCTGTGTGCTAACTCTGTTTTGTTAATCCCTACGATAATACAAGCACTTTCAATTTTTTGTTGTATTGTCATTGGTATAACCTCCTACTATATTATAGCAGATTGAAAAACAAAATAAAAGGTATTGAATTATCAAAGTACAATTTGTAGGATTACAATACATGTGTTACAACTGAATAATTAAAAAGCGGAAATACCTTTTCTGTGTTATGCTTTAAGCTACCAAACCTAAACATTTAAGAAAGGAAGTATTCCCGCATGGCAAGTATAACACAAGATATGAGGTATCGTCTATCCCTGATCCGTTTCGCCGAAAAATATGGTGTCTCAAAAGCAGCAATTAAATATAAGACAAACCGCCAGTATATTTATCGTTGGAAGCGCCGCTATGACGGCACAATAGAGTCTCTCCGCGATCGTTCACGCCGTCCCCATCACCATCCCAATCAGCATACACCTGAAGAAATCAAGCTGATCCAAGATATGCGTAGGCGCAATCCCCATTCTGGTCTGGTTGTCTTTTGGGTCAAACTTATGCAGCGCGGTTATAAACGTTCCATCCCAGGATTGTATCGTTTTCTGAAGAAACAGGGAATCTTGGCTCAAAAACTTCCGAATCCCAAATATATTCCGAAGCCTTATGAGCAGATGAAATATCCCGGACAGCGTATCCAGGTCGATGTGAAATTCGTTCCTGCATGTTGTCTTGTCAATAATGCGAAAGGAAAGAAATTCTATCAGTATACCGCCATTGATGAGTACTCCCGCTGGCGGTATGTGGAAGCTTTTGAAGAACACAGCACCTATTCATCCGCACAGTTCCTCAAGCATCTGATCCAACGCTTTCCTATGCCAATCGAATGCGTTCAGACAGACAACGGCGTGGAGTTTACAAAGCGCTTTTCCACTTCCGGCAAAGAAACATTGACTTTATTCCAACGGACTTTAAAAGAACTTGGCATCCAACATAAACTGATCCGACCCTTTACACCACGTCATAACGGAAAAGTGGAACGCAGCCACCGCAAGGATAATGAACGTTTTTATACCTCGCATACTTTCTATTCCTTTGAGGATTTTTCCAAGCAGCTTCAAACCTATAACCGTAGGGATTATAACCAGTTTCCCATGAGACCTCTGGGGTGGAAATCACCACAAACTGTTCTGAGGGAATTTATTGATCGGGGTGTAACATATGTTTGACAAACCTACAAGGTATTGAATTATCAAAGTACAATTATGTAAAGATAAGTTTTTAACGTTGGCATTTTGTTATCAATCTCGTTTGTTATCTGTATGCCGTTTGTTTTTTAACTTGGTTTTATTATATCAAGTAAATACTTGATTGTCAAGTTTTATTCTGATTTTTTCAAATCTTTTTTTTACTTTTTCAAGCATTCACTTGACTTGCATTTATATTATCATGCTTCATTTAATAAGTCAAGTATTTATTTGATTTTTTATTGACTTTACTATATAATAAAGATGAAAAAGAGAATAATAATTACATGAATAGAAAATAGAATGGAGAAAAGACAATGGAAAGATATAATAATAATGAGCAACTAAAAAGATTTCTAAAGGCAGAATGGACTAAAAACGGTTTTACTCAAAAAGATATCGCCGAAAAAATGGGCGTGAGTAGTGCTAATTTATCTAACATATTAGTAAATAAAAAAAGCTTAACTTTTGCAGATGTGCAAAGAATATTGGATGCTTTAGGTTATGACTTGTATATAGACTTTGTAAAGCGTGATGCGTGATGGATCAGGAATAATAGATCAGGAATAAACCGGAAGTAAATCAGCAGCAGATCAGCGTTGTTGTAGGTGGTTGTATAGGTGTAGGTCAGTGTATAAGTGATTGTATAGGTGGTTATATGTTGTATTAATTATATGTAGATGATGAATTAAGATTGTATCTGATTTTATGCGAAAGTGGAGGTTTATTATTGTTTTTGTAGTTTTTTTGAGTGTAAGGTGGTGGATATGGTGCGTTTTTGGTGTAATTTTATGTGCTAAGTGGGAGTTATGCACAGTGTAAGGTGTAGTTATCCACATTATGTTGATAACTTTTTAAAGTGTACATTTACTGTACGGTTTGAGGCGAACATTTAAACGATATTTAATCGTCAAGCAATCGTTTAATGGTTAGTATAAATCCACATAACGTCTATATTTAACAAATCAAAAACAAATTAAAAACAATTCAAACACTTTAATCCCCGGAAGCAGGCGGAAATTTGATGCAATACAATCCGCTACAACTGTAAAACATACCCTATTATTACAATAATAGTGTCTATTTTGTCTTAAAATCTAGGCTTTACCTACTTTTTACCACGGGGGTATTTTACATTTTAAAAAATATATCTTACTTCAAAAAACCCCTCATGTGTTCCACATCCACACCACAAAAAATTTTCATCTCACCGACATCTCACCGACAAGTCACCGATAAGAATTGTATCAAATTCTCATACAATTTCTATTCCACTTCAAAATCCTTTCGGATTCGCTTTCGACAAACCTAACACGCTACCACCCTACTCCACTTAAAATTAAGCCTGCATCTTTAAGCAACAAATATTCAGACAATTATTTTTATATCAAAAACTACCATTTTCACTATCAAAGCTCCACCAAATCTCCTATAAAACCAGTGCTCAAGCCGAACTTCACCCATTTTATTTTCATTAACAACCCAAAATCACTAATTTCATAATCACCGCATTCTAATCTCATTCCACTAAAACACCTACCTTACAAGCATTATCCAAACATCAATAATCCAACTTACCGAAAATCACATCGAACATACTATTTTACAATCTAAAATTATATCATTATCATATCATAACAAAAAAAAAGAACCACCGTTTTGCAATTTACACACCACAATCATGAATCACAAAACAGCAGTCCTAAAAGCATAAGCCTATCCCAGCACCACACCTATATTTAATTTATTGCATATCCTAATATGTAACTCTGCATTGAATGTAAAATGTGATTATGCTTCCTTCATCATTATTACTACATGGAATTTCAAATCCGGTAACTGGATTAAAATCATGCATTTCTTTATCGTTACAATATTGGCACACAATTTTACATGACACATCTTCTTCTTGAGAAAATTCAAATATTCTTTTCATAAACCCATCATAGTTGCCTTGATCCTTTACATAATATTTTGCAAAAATCTTTTCACTCCTACCATCCTCACTTATTATACGAAACTTTTTAAATTCCACTCCTAATGCATACTTCATGGATATATTAAAATAATTAAGTTCTATATATTTTTTTCCATTTACAAGTTCAGTATATTCTCCATGTTTTGCTTTATCCATAAGTTGATCTTGAATTTCTTTTATAAAGTATCCAACCCATTTATAAGATTCCTCATAACCTTTCTTATATTCCGCATCTCTGACTTCTTCTTTTGTTTTTGTAACCGCATTTAATCTATCGTGAAGATTCATTCCACATTCCTCCGTTTTGTCTCTTTGTCGCATCTATCACTTGCAAAATAATTTCTCCATCTATAATATCATAAAATTTCAATC
>PPYF01028722.1_pt1 | contig 13966 bp, 10 predicted proteins | sample 1559871 | NCBI WGS metagenome assembly PPYF01 (sample SAMN08240021, study PRJNA423297) | Human gut metagenome, whole genome shotgun sequencing project. | reverse complement strand
ATGATCCGCCATCTGGACGGCAACCCCTGGCTGCAGACCACCCGCAACGCGGACGAGCGATATCTCTGGCTTCACGATGCGCAGGAGTGACCTGCCCACAGAGAGTTGAACAGCGGAAAAAGGCTCCGGGTTTCTCTGGGAACCCGGAGCCTTTTTATTTGGAAACAGGTCCGGCACAGTGGTCCGGTTCCAGAAGAGGCGCCGCCCCGGGACCTGCCTGGGACAGCCGGAGCCCGGCGCCACGCACATGGTCCCGCAGCACTTGGTCTACAAAGCGGCTCAGCTCCTCCGGCGTGCCCTGGATCTCGCCCAGGAGCCAGTCCTCCACAATACTTACCAGCACGCCCACATAGAACTGGGTCAGCATGGTGAGCTCCTGCTCCCCAGCCTCATACCCCAGCTCCGCGGCAATCAGACGGATCGTGCTTTGGATAATAGTACGGATATCCGTCTGGAAGAACCGCTTCAGGTGGTCCCGACCCATAGAGCGAAGGGCGCAGAGGCAGAACGCACGATTCTCCTGCAGGTATTGGAAAAGCTGGAGCAGGCCGTCCTGCCACAGCATGACGCCCTCGTGTTCCCGGAGCAGCGCCACCGCCTCCTCCTCAAAGATCCAGCGCACCGCGTCGTAGACATTGTCAAAATGGTAGTAAAAATGCTGGCGCGCCATGCCGCAGCCCCGCATGATCTCCGCCACGGTGATCCTGTTCAGGGGTTTCTGGGTCATCAGCTCCTTGAGTACAGTGCAGATCTGCCGCTTGGCCGCATTGCTGGCCTCGTATGTCCGTTTTTTCATATCGACCTCCATGGACCGGCAGACTCCAGTCCATTGCAGTCCAGTATAACACATTTTCCAGAGGAGTGCATCTATGCAGAATGGGGGCAAGTGTCAGATTTCTGACATCTGCCCAAGGTCTGCACCTTGCATCTCCGGGCCTGTTTCCAGTATGCTGGAGGAAATGCGGAAAGGAGCGGAGGAAGATGCGGGAAGAGTATCACGTCACGCTGTACAGCCAGATGGGCCCCAGGGAGGGCCGCCTGGTCCTCCAATACGAGGGTTCTGCCGTCACAGGATCCCTGGAACTGATGGGACGCCGCAACCCCGTCCATGGCGTACGGTCGGAGGATGGGCATCTGTGCCTCTCCCATGCTATCCGGACGGCGGTCAGCACCCTTTTCTGCGAGACGGCGCTGGAGCTCCATGGGGAACGCCTTACTGGAGTGACCACGGCGGACGTCTGCCGGATGCGATGGGAGGGGAGCCGGATCTCCCCTGAGCCGTGATGGGACCGGGATTGCCGGAAGGAGCTGAAACTGTGCGCAAAGACACTGAAAAACCATCCTTTTTTGTGCGGCTGGCCACGGTGATCGTGGATAAGCGGAAGCTGATCTTTTTCCTGTACGCGTGTGCGCTGCTGTTCTGCCTGTTCTCCCGGAACTGGGTCAGCGTCTGCAACGACATCACGGAGTACCTGCCGGACTCCACAGAGACCCGCCAGGGGCTGACCCTGATGGAGGAGGAGTTCACCACCTTCGGTACCGCCCGGGTGATGGTGTCCCACGTGACGCGGGGCATCGCGGAGGATCTGGCGGAACAGATCGGGGAGATCGAGGGCGTCTCCTCCGCGTCCCTGGGAGACAGCATCGGCGCAGAGGAGGACGGGGAGGCCGAGACGCCGGAGGACATCGCATCGTATTTCAAGGGCGCGGACGCGCTGATCTCCGTGACCTTTGCGGGGGAGGAGGATGACGAATCCGCCCTGGCCGCCATGGAGGCCATCCGGGAGCTGCTGGCCCCCTATGACTTTTATATAGACAGCTCTGTGGGGGATTCCCAGGCGGACTCCCTGGCCGATGAGATGGGGATCATCCTGGCGGTAGCGGCGGTTATCATCGTGCTGGTGTTGCTGCTGACTTCCCGCTCCTATGCGGAGATTCCGGTGCTGCTGCTGACCTTTATCGCGGCGGCCCTGCTGAATCTGGGCACGAACTTCATCTTCGGAGAGATCTCCTTTGTCTCCAACTCTGTGACGGTGGTGCTCCAGCTGGCTCTGGCCATCGACTATGCCATCATCATGCTGCACCGCTTCCTGGAGGAGCGGGAGCACGCCGGAGACCGGGAGGCGTGCATTGCGGCGGTCAGCGCCGCCATTCCCTCCATCTCCGCCAGCAGCCTCACCACCATCTCCGGCCTGGCGGCCATGATGTTCATGCAGTTTCAGATCGGCTTCGACATGGGCATCGTGCTGATCAAGTCCATTCTGTTCAGTATGCTGTCGGTGTTCACCCTGATGCCGGGGCTGCTGATGCTCTTTTCCAAGGCGATGGAGAGGACCCGCCACCGCAGCTTCATCCCCAGGATCGACCGCTGGGGCGGATTTGTCCTGAAGCTGCGCCATGTGGGAGTGCCGCTGTTCATTGTGGCCCTGGTGGGGGGCTTTTTCCTCTCCAACCGGTGCCCCTATGTGTACGGCTATACCCAGATCGAGACTGCGCGGCAGAACGAGTCCCAGGTGGCGGAGCAGCGGGTCAGCGACACCTTCGGCACCCAGAACGTGATCGCTCTGCTGGTGCCCCGGGGAGACTATGACAGCGAGAAAGCCCTGCTGGAACGGCTGGAGGCCTGCGATCAGGTGGACTACGCCATGGGCATCTCCAATATCGAGGTGATGGACGGACACACCCTCACCGATGCCCTGACGCCCCGGCAGTTTTCCGAAATGACAGACCTGGACTACGAGCTCGTCTGCCTGCTGTACACTGCCTACGCGGCGGAGGAGGAGGCCTACGGCCGGATCGTGGGCGGTCTGGACGACTATGCGGTCCCTCTGATGGATATGTTTTTCTTCGCCTACGACAAGGCGGAGGAGGGCTATGTGGATCTGGACGAGGAGCAGCAGGCGGACCTGGACGATCTCTATGAACAGCTCGACAACGCCCGGGTCCAGATGCTGGGGGAAAACTACACCCGTATGCTCATCAATCTGAACCTGCCGGAGGAGGGGGCGGAGACCTTTGCTTTCCTCCAGACCATCCACCGGGAGGCGGAGCGGTACTACGACGCGGACAGCGTCTATCTGGTGGGGGATTCCACCAGCGACTATGACCTGTCCGTCTCCTTTGCCCGGGATAACATCATGATCAGTGTCCTGTCGGTGGTGTTCGTCATCATCGTGCTGCTGTTCACCTTCCAGTCTGTGGGACTGCCGATCCTGCTGATTTTGGTGATCCAGGGCAGCATCTGGATCAATTTTTCCTTCCCCGGCATGGCCCAGAAGCCCATTTTCTTCCTGAGCTATCTGATCGTGACAGCCATCCAGATGGGCGCCAATATCGACTACGCCATCGTGATCTCCTCCTGGTACAATGAGCTGAAGGCGGGGATGTCCCGACGGGAGGCCATCGTCCAGGCGCTGAATCTGTCCTTCCCCACGGTACTGACCTCGGGGAGTATCCTGTCCTCTGCCGGATTCCTCATCGCCCAAATCACCACAGAGCCTGCCATCGTGGGCATCGGCGAGTGCCTGTGTCGGGGGACGCTGATCTCCATGTTCCTGGTCATGTTCATCCTGCCCCAGATCCTGTTCCTGGGCGACGGGATCGTGGAGCGGACCCGGTTCGATCTCAAGGTGCCGGAGGTTGCCAGGAGTGCCCATGGCACCGTCTATGTCAACGGCCGGGTTCGGGGCCGTATTTCCGGCGTAGTGGATGCCCAGATCCAGGGCGTGATTTACGGGGACGTCTCCGGAATGCTGGAGACGGGAGCTTATCAGAAAGAGGAGGAGCCCGCCCATGAGACGGAAGATTCATAAATGCCTGAGCTTCCTTCTGGCGGCGGTGCTGCTGGCGTCCCTGGCGGCGCCTGCTGCCCTGGCCGCCGAAGGCGGGGACACGGTTTTCGTCCGCACGGCGGAGGACCTGGTCCAACTGGCAGAGAACTGCACCCTGGACAGCTGGTCCCAGGGGAGAATTGTCCGCCTGGAGGCGGATATCGACCTGTCCGGCACGGACTTCACCCCCATCCCCACCTTTGGGGGGACCTTTGAGGGGCAGGGCCACACCATTTCCGGTCTGTCCATCACGGGCAGCGGCAATGTCCGGGGACTGTTCCGGTACATACAGCCCTCCGGCGTAGTGCGGGATCTGTCGGTGGAGGGACGGGTCGATCCCTCTGACCGGAAGAATACCCTGGGCGGCATTGCCGGCAGCAACCGGGGCCTTCTTGCCGGCTGCACCTTCCACGGGACGGTGCGGGGAGCGGACAGCATAGGCGGTCTTGTGGGGATCAACGAGAGCTCGGGACAGATCGTCAACTGCACTTTCTCCGGAGCCGTCACGGGAGAGCATTATGCCGGGGGCATCGCCGGGCAGAACTACGGCGCCGTTATCCAGTGCCGGAACAGCGGCAGCATCAACACCACGGAGGTGGATGCGGAGCTGGATCTGGACGCCATCAACCGGGAACAGCTGAACGCGGCGGAAAACGTGCCGGTATGCACCGATATCGGCGGCGTCGCCGGGTATTCCTCTGGTATCATCCAGAGCTGCACCAATTCCGGCAGCGTGGGCTATGACCACGTGGGCTACAACATCGGCGGCATCGTGGGGCGGCAGTCCGGATATCTGGACGGCTGTGCCAACTCCGGCGACATTCTGGGTCGGAAGGACGTGGGCGGCATCGCCGGTCAGTTAGAGCCGGAAGTGCGGCTGCTCTATGACCAGGGGCAGATGGGGGAGCTGCTGGATGCCCTGGACGGTCTGGGGGATCTGCTAGACCAGACGCAGCAGGATCTGCGGGGCACTTCCGACGCTCTGTCGGACCGGATGGACGCCATCTCCGCCCGGACGGACGAGGCCCGGGAGGCAGTGGGCGATCTGGCGGACTCCGCCGCGGACTGGACCAATGAGAATATCGAGGAGCTCAACAGCCTCACGGCCCGGATCTCCTGGCTCATCGACCAGCTGGCGCCGATCCTGGATGACGCCGTCGATGTGATGGACCTGGTGGAGGACCTGGCCGACGAGCTTGGGAATGCGCTGGATGAAGTCGGCGCGGCATCAGGGCTGGGAGATCAGGCGGAACAGGAGCTGCGGGCGGCAGTCCAGTCCCTCCGCCGGGCGGCCTCCAGTGGAAAAGAGGCCGTTGCCCGCCTGCTGTCGGCGCTGGAGCATCTGGGCGCGGCCCTGGGCAGCGCCCTCCAGAGCCAGGAGGCCATGGAAGAGGTTCGGGCTGCCGCCGGGGACCTGGCAGCCGCCCTCGGGGACATGTCCGACACGCTGGCAGAGATCGCCCGCATTCTGTGGAACGGCGGCGACGAAGCGGCGCTGGGAGAGGCGGCTCAAGCCCTGGCGGATACACTGGCCAGGGCGGGGGGTGCGCTGGAACAGGCGGCGAACGCCGTCGCGGCCCACATGGACAGCGGCGAGCTGGAAGAGGCCGGGAAGGACGCGGCGGCCGCATGGCAGGCACTGGGAGAGGCGGCTCAGGCCCTGCGGGCCGCCGCCGGACACGCCACCGACGCGGCAGCGCTGCTGGCAAAGCTTCTGGCACAGGGCGGAGACCTGGCGGAAGCGTTTCGGGACCCGGTCAGGACGTTGGAGAAAGTGGCTTCCCGGGCATCCCGTCTCGGCGAGGACCTGGCCGACGTCTTTTGGGAGCTGGCCGAGGAGCCCACCATCACCATCCGTCCCATTGACAGTGCCATTCGGGAGCAGGGGGACGCCCTGGGGGACGTCTTTGCCGGTCTGCTGGAGGACGGCGACGCCCTGCGGGAGACCATGTCCGCGGCCACGGATACACTATTGGACGATCTGGAAGCCATCGGAGACCAGTTCCGGGTTATCACGGATCTGCTGCGGGATCTGCTGGAGCAAACTGGAGAGGAATTGTCGGACCGTTTCGAGGACATCTCGGACCAGGAGACCAGTGGACCGGATACCGGATGTGTCGCCAATTCCCGGAACACAGGGACCGTGGAGGGAGACATCAACGTGGCCGGCATCGTAGGGTCCATGGCCATTGAATACGACTTCGACCCCGAGGATGACCTGATCGAAGAGGGAGACCGCTCCCTGGACTTCCGCTATCAGACGAAGGCCGTGGTCCGCGCCTGCATGAACCGGGGCGGCGTCACCGGAAAACGGGACTATGCCGGCGGCGTGGTGGGTCTCATGGACCTGGGGCGGGTGAGCGGCTGCGAGAACTATGGGGACATCGCCAGCACGGACGGCGGTTATGTAGGCGGTATCGCCGGCGCCTCCTGGGGGACCATCCGGGACAGCTGGGTCAAGTGTCATCTCTCCGGCGGCGATTATATCGGCGGCGTGGCCGGACTGGGAGCCACGCTGGAAAACTGCCATACGCTAGTGGAAATCGAAGAGGGCTCCGCCTATCTGGGCGCCGTGGCGGGAGATGTGGACGCCGATGCCGCCGTATCCGACAACACCTTTACCAGTGAACGACTGGGGGCTCTGGATGGGATCAGCTACGCCGGCCATGCTGAACCGGTGGATTTTGACACCCTGTGCACCACGCCCGGCGTACCGGAATCCTTCTCCCGGCTGGAGCTGACCTTTGTGGCGGACGGCGTGGTGGTAGAGGTCGTCCCCTTCCAGTACGGAGAGGGGATTGACGCCCTGCCGGAGATTCCGGCGAAAAAGGGCTGCTCTGCCTCCTGGCCGGATCTGGACTACACCTGCCTCACCGCCAGCCAGACCCTGGAGGCGGAGTATACCCCCTACACCTCCGCCCTGACGGATGGCGGGGAGCTGCCGGAGATCCTGGTGGACGGCAGCTTCAGCAGCCGGGCACAGGTCTCCCACACCACGGAAGAGGTGGCCTGGACGGACGGCGGCGCGGAGTATGCGGGCACCGCCTATACCGTGACGGTGGAGGACCCGGACCTGGAACAGGCGGCCTACACGGTCCACTGCCGCCTGCCGGACCCCGGCAAGCGGTACGACCTCTGGGTGCTGAGTGAGGATGGCTGGACCAAGACGGATGCCCGGTTGGACGGCCAGTATCTGCTGCTGGAGAGCCAGACCGGGACGGTCACCTTCTGCCTGACGGAGCGGGCCGGTCCTCTGGCGGTCGTTATTCTGGCCGTCGGCTTTGCCGGGCTGTTGATCGGCTTTTGCTGGCTCATCCGCTGGCGGCGGAAAGGCACTGCGGCAGGACGCAAACACTGACCTGCGGCCGTGTGCGGAGGAGACAAAGCACGATATGGCACGCTCTCTGCCGGAGAATGGAGATGCGGTCCGTATGCCGCTTTTGGGGTTCCCCGGACCCGGTGCCGGAAAAGGCATGGCAAGCTGCCATGCCTTTTCTGCCGTTCATGCGGCGATTCGCGTTTCGCGGATGGCTGTGCGCCACGCCGCATGGACGGACAACGGCCGGGGATTCTCCTGGCAATCTCTGTCCTGGCGGACTTCCGCCGGAGGAGTTCCGGCAGAATGATGACAGGCGGAACCGGGCTGCCGGAGCGTGCGTTGGCACCGGAGGGAAGCAGGCGGCACCGTCAGCAAAATCCTCGCCTGGGAATGGCGCGGCATCGCATCCCGGACCGGACAGCCGGGGCGGGATGGCCGCAAGCTGCTTGTGTGCATGATTGAGGCGGTTGAAATCCTGAAAGTTAAGCGGTTATACCGGACATATTGTTGAGAATGGCCCTGTCTTATGGTATGATTTGGTTGATCGCCCACGGACAGGGAGATGCCACGCTTCCTTGGCCTGTCCGGCAGAACGCCTGGGGAATATCCCGGCAGGCCGGGGCAAGAGAAACAAGTATCTATGGTCAATCGGGGAAGGGCCGATCATCCCTGGCCGCCGGGCAGGCTCTGGCCGCTGCAAAACGGCGCTGCCCCGGTCTACCCATCATTTTCAAACACGCGGGAAATTCTGCCCGGGCTGAAAAGAGAGGGTAAAAGCCGCGCCTGTCCGTTTCGGTCCGCAATGAGAAGGGAGTCCTTTGATCCATGTCTGCATTCAGCGAATTTTTCCTCATGAAGCCGGATGACGTCAAGCACTATGCGGCAGAGGTTCTTCACCGGTTCGACCCGGATGAGGAGACCACCTGTACGGAGATCGGCGACGGCAACATCAACTACGTCTTCCGGGTCCGCTCTCTGCGGGATGGCCGCTCGGTCATCGTCAAGCAGGCGGACAAGCGGCTGCGCTCCTCCGGGCGGCCGCTGGACATCTATCGGAGCAGGATCGAGGCGCAGGCCCTGCAGCTGGAGTCCCGGCTGGCGCCGGATTACATCCCGGAGGTCTACCACTATGACGAGACCATGGCGGCTCTGTCCATGGAGGATATCTCCGCCTATCGGAACCTCCGCAAGGAGCTGCTGGCGGGCAGGATATACGGCCATCTGGCGGAGAACATCTCCACCTTCCTGGCCCAGTCCCTGCTGCCCACCACGGATCTGGTGCTGGACCGCCGGGAGAAAAAGCGCCGGGTGCAGTTCTTCACCAATCCGGAGCTGTGCGACATCACGGAGGATCTGGTCCTGACGGAACCCTACTGGAACTACAAGGGCCGCAACATCGTTACCCCCGGGAACGAGGACTTTGTCAGGACCTTTCTCTATGAAAATGATGCCCTTCACAGGGAGGTGGGCAGGCTCCGAAACGGCTTCATGAACAACGCCCAGGCGCTGCTCCACGGGGATCTCCACACCGGCTCCATCTTTGCCAACGAACAGGGCGTAAAGGTCATTGATCCGGAATTCGCCTTTTACGGTCCCATGGGATATGATATCGGCAACGTCATCGGGAACCTGTTCTTCTCCTGGGCCAACCGCTGTTTTACCGCGCCGCAGGACACGGCGGCTGCCCGGGCGCTGGAGGATACCATCCGCGGCGTGTGCGACCTGACGGCGGAGAAGCTGACCGCCAGGTACGACAAGCTGGTGACCTTCCCCCTGTACCGGGCGGAGGGGTTCTGCCGCGCGTATCTGGACGGCGTCATGGCCGACTCCTACGGCTATGCGGGCACGGAGATCATCCGACGGGTGGTGGGCGACTCCAAGGTCATGGAGGTCACCTCCGTCACAGACCCGGACATCCGGATTCCCATGGAGCGGGCCCTGATTAAAATGGGTATCTTCCTAATCCGGGAGCGGGAGAGCGGCCTGAACGGCTCCGCCGTGACCAGAGCTTTCCGCGGGATACTGGCGTAAAGGAGGCGGCAAGATGGAACGTATGGACCGGGATATGCCGTTCCTGCTGCAATATGAGCATGTGGCGTGGTTTGAGAAGGGAAAAGTCCGCATTCTGGACCGCCGGGTCTATCCCACAGAGGTCCGGTTCGTGGTGTGCACGGACTACCACGAGGTGGTACAGGCCATCGCGGACATGGTGACCCAGAGCGCGGGCCCCTATACCGCCGTGGGCATGGGCATGGCCCTGGCTGCCTGGCAGGTCCGGGACAAGGGCGCACGGGAGCAGGAGGAGTTTCTGCGGCAGGCGGCCTATGACCTGGCACACGCCCGGCCCACCACCGCCAACCGGTACGGCCAGATCACCTGCCGCTGTGCCGATGTGGCGAAGGAGACCCTGGCTGCGGGCCGGGATCCGGTGGAGGCCATCGTGGCATCCACCGTGGAGTCCCTGAACCGCCGGTACAGCACCATGCAGGTGGTGGGGGATTATCTGGCGAATCTGATCCCCAATGGCGGCGCCATCCTGACCCAGTGCTTCGGCGAAACCATCATCGGCACAGTGATCCGGGCCGCCAGGCGGCAGAACAAGACCTTCCGGGCCTACTGCGCGGAGACACGGCCTTATTTACAGGGGGCCCGGCTCACGTCCAGCTGCTTTGCCCAGATGGGCATCGATACCACGGTCCTGACAGACAATATGATCGCCTACGCCATGGAGCGGGAGGGCATCGACCTCTTTACCTCAGCGGCGGACTCCATCGCCTGGGACGGCCATATCGCCAACAAGATCGGCACTTTCCAGATCGCCATCCTGGCCAAGTGTTTCGGGGTGCCCTACTATGTCACCGGCATCCCGGACCGGGAGAAGCGGACGAAGGACGACATCGTCATCGAGATGCGGGACCCCGCCCAAGTCCTCTCCTATCGGGGGATCCCCAACACGCTCCCCGGGGTGAAGGCCATCTACCCCTCCTTCGACGTAGTGCCGCCGCATCTGATCTCCGGCGTGGTGACGGACAAGGGCGTGTATGTGCCGTATCTGCTGGGAAACTATTTTGACTCTGACGTCAAGCCGTTCTATTGACGGCAAAGGGCCGCCGGGCGGAAGAATTGGAAAACGCAGGGGGACGGTATGCCGGTTGCGGCGCTGGGTCGGATGCCGAAGAGCACCCCCGGCAGGCCGATCCGGCTGTGTGGAAGGAATCTGGGTAGGTCCTCTCCGCCGGGAGAAATGTGCTCTGCTGCATATCAGGCAAGGGACGGAAGCCCCGCCCGCCTTTTCCGGCGTGTCCGCAAAACCGGAATCATACGGGCAGCTATATCAGAAATTAAAAATGAAAATGAAAACAGGAGGCAGCAAATTATGCTGATGCAGGAGGAAAGAGAGCTGGTTGTTGAATACGGCAGGAAAATGAGCACCGACCGTCTGAGCACGGGAACCAGCGGCAATATCAGCGTCTGCAACGCGGAAAAGGGACTGATGGCCATCAGCCCCTCCGGCATGGACTATTTCTCCACCACGCCGGAGGACGTGGTCATCACGGACCTGGAGGCCAACATTGTGGACGGCGTCCGCAAGCCCTCCAGCGAGTGGGCGCTGCACACCGCGTTCTATCGCCACAAGCCCCACGCCAGGGCCGTGGTGCACACCCACTCCATGTACTGCACCACCTTTGCCGTGCTGGGCCAGCCCCTTCGGGCTGTCCACTATGCAATCGGCGACACCGGAGCAGCCACTGTCCCCGCAACCACGGCCTGGTGGCCTGCGGCAGGGACCTCAAAAGTGCTTACGGCCTGGCCTGTAATCTGGAGTACGTCGCGGAGCTGCAGTACCGGACCATGTGCATCGGCACGCCCAATATCCTGACGGATGAGCAGATGGCGGAGGTCATGGAGCGATTCAGGTCCTACGGCCAGCCCGGCAGCGGCAAGGCCGGATATTGAGCGGGGCGGAGGTCCCGCGGAGATCTTCACCAGCCTCCGGATGGCATTGAACACACCGGCATCAAATGCGATCTTGCAGGAGAGCCAGCCCCGCGCTCAGCAGGCGCGGGGCTGGCTTTTTGCCTGCGGCGGGGAAAGCCTCCTGAAGCGCCAAGGCAGACGCCCCTGTGAAGCCGTATCCTGGGAAAAATTTTCCCGGTCTCAAAATGCCGCGATACCTTGCAGCTGCCCATTCGTTACCTGTTGGTGCCTATGCCACAAGATTGTGCGTACTTTACGAAAGCCGCCTGCCGCGCTACCATGGGGGCACAGATCAGAAAACGAAAGGGTGTTCTCCATGAACGAAAAAGCAAAAAAATACGTGGACCTGTTCCGCCGGGTGAAGATCGCAGCCGCCGCCACGGTGGATGCGGAGGGCCATCCCCAGGCCCGGATCATCAACGTGATGCTGGCAGAGGACGATGGGATGTATATTGTCACCTCCAGAGGCAAGCCCTTCTACAAGCAGCTGGTGGAGACGGGAGAGATCGCCCTGGCAGCCATGTGTCCAGACTGCCAGTCCCTGAAATTCACCGGGAAGCTGCGGGTCGTGGACAAAAGCTGGGTGGACAAGGTCTTTGCGCAGAATCCCGGTATGAACGAGGTCTACCCCGGTGAGAGCCGCTATATCCTGGACGCCTTCCACATCTACGCGGGCCATGGCGAGTGGTTCGACCTGCTCCACTATCCCATCAGCCGGGAGACATTTGCCTACGGCGGGGACACGGAGGAGTACAACGGCTTTGTGATCCAGGATGCATGCATCGGCTGCGGCGCCTGTGCCTCAGCCTGTCCCCAGAAGTGCATCACTCCCGGAACGCCCTATGTCATCAACTGGGCGCACTGCCTCCAGTGCGGCCGCTGCGCGGAGGCCTGTCCGGCAGACGCAGTGCGCCGCCTGCACCCGTAAGCGGCTCATGAAACTGCTGCAAGGGATTTTGGGCCTGTACGCCCAGCGGGCAGACTGGTTCGCGGGATTGCTGCTGGCCCACATCGGCCTGGCTCTGACCGCCATCGCCATGTCCGGCATGATCGGTCTTTTGACAGGCATCTGGATCGCGGAGCATCCCCGTATCGCGCCGCCGGTGATGGGCGTCTGCAACGTGCTGTACACCATTCCCGCCATCTCCCTGCTGGGCATCCTGATCCCCTTCAGCGGGATCGGCAACAAGACTGCCGTTATTGCCCTGACGGTTTACGGCATCATGCCCATGGTGCACAACACCTACGTGGGACTCACCACACTGGACCCGGATATTCTGGAGGCAGCCAGGGGCATGGGCAGTACGGGGACACAGGCGCTGTTTCGGGTGAAGCTGCCCATGGCCGCCGGAGTCATCCTGGCGGGCGTGCGGAACATGGTGGTCATGACCATCTCCGTGGCTGGCATTGCCTCCTTTGTGGGGGCCGGTGGCCTGGGCGTGGCCGTCTACCGGGGAATCACCATTTACGATCCGGCCATGACGGCGGCGGGCAGCATCCTGATCGCCCTGCTGGCCATTGTCTGCGATCTGGCGCTGGGCGCGCTGGAGCGCTATTTCAAAAAGAGAGGAAGCTGAACTTATGAACATCCTGAATCGACTGCAGACGGCCGTCCTAGCCATCCTGATGCTGGGCACCCTGACCGGCTGCGGCGGAGGCGCCGCCTCCGGAGGGGAGACCGGCTCTGGCGACCCTGTCCGGATCGCCACCAAGCCCATGACGGAACAGTACATCCTGGGAGAGATGCTGGGCCTTCTCATTGAGCAGGCCGGCTATGACGTGGAGATCACTAAGGGCGTGGGCGGCGGCACCAGCAACATCCAGCCCGCCATGGAGAGCGGAGAGTTCGACCTCTATCCGGAGTATACCTCCAGCGGTTGGGTACTGGTGCTGGACCACCAGGCCGAGGGTGTGGATGATGCAGAGATGTTCACCCGGCTTCAGCAGGAGTACGAGGAGAAGTTCCACATGACCTGGGTGGGGAAGTACGGCTTCAACAACACCTTCACCGTCGCCGTCCGGGGCGATGTGGCGGAGCAGTACGGCCTGGAGACCACCAGCGACCTGGCCGGGGCGGCCGGTGAGCTGACCTTCGGCGGAAACCCAGACTATCTGGAGCGGGAGGACGGCTTTCCAACCCTGTGCAAGACTTACGGCCTGGACTTCCGGAATGTGGTGGACATCGACATCGGCCTGAAATACCAGGCCCTGGCCGGCGGAGATATCGACGTGACCAACGCCTTCACCACCGACGCCCAACTGGCGAATCCGGACACAGACCTGGTGACGCTGGAGGATGACAAGCATCTGCAGGTGAACTACTTTTGCTCCACGGTGGTCCGCCGGGACGCATTGGAAAAATTCCCCGGTCTGGAGGAGGTGCTGATGCAGATGGACGGTATTCTCTCAGACGGGGAGATGGCCGCGCTCAACTACCAGGTGGAGGTGGAGGGCCGGAACGAGCGGGATGCGGCCAGGGACTTCCTGCTCCAGAAGGGCCTGCTGGAGGCGTGATATGACCCAGCCGATCATTCGCTTTGAAGGCGTCTCCAAGGCCTTCGGCACCCAGACCGTTCTGCGGGACTTCTCTTTGGATGTGGAGCCGGGCGCATTTGTGTCGATCATCGGCCGGTCCGGCTGCGGAAAGACCACCGTGCTGAAGCTGGTAAACGGCCTGCTGTCGCCGGACACGGGCCGAGTCCTGATCCAGGGGCAGGATGTGGCCCGAATCGACCCGGTGGCCCTGCGCCGCCGCATCGGCTACGCCATCCAGAACGTGGGCCTGTTTCCCCACATGACCGTGGAGAAGAACATTGCCTATGTGCCCGCCATCTCCGGC
>PPYF01370778.1_pt1 | contig 13967 bp, 9 predicted proteins | sample 1559871 | NCBI WGS metagenome assembly PPYF01 (sample SAMN08240021, study PRJNA423297) | Human gut metagenome, whole genome shotgun sequencing project. | reverse complement strand
CTATCATCGCCAAATTGCTAAGCATTCCTTCAATCGTAACTCTTCCAAAAGCCTCACTTCTAGATGCTACAATCCCAATATCCATATCAGATCGATATTCGTTCATTTTTGTCTTGAAACCATCAAAATACACTTGATCAGATAGCCTATGATCTTTCACATAACTATTTATTTCATTGTAATAGGCTTCCGATTTTTCTCCACATATATGTAACTCAATTTTAGCACCCAATTTATTGGCTTTTTCTACTGCTTTTACTGCTATTAATTGTCCCTTACCTTCTTGAATCATTCCAACTATAGTTGCTTTCAATAGGTTATTAGGATTAGTATTAAAATTAGTTTTTTTATTTATAAAATCTCCTGAAATGTCATTATATATCACTTCTTGAAGGATTTCTTTTCTTATATGAGGAGAGTATTTCTTCTCTATCGCTTTTGAAATATAGATTATACCCTTAGATTTATTCAACTTACGATACAGAGCTTTTTCGCCTCCTCTTAATGAAAAACCGTGATCTTCTTTTCCAAATTCCCTTATATGCCATATATGAGGAAGTCCAGTCATTTTACTTAAAATAAAGCCATAATCTATCACAATTGTGTTACTGTAAATAACATTAATCTTTTCTTTTTTCACTACACTTCTTAATTTAAAAAGTATAAACCATGATAAAAATTTCTTAACCATATACTTGAAACTTTCTCTTTTACTATTTTCAGTGTAATTAAGTTTATAAGCAAAGGGTAAATATATGGTTTTCACGCCTAAATTTTCTAAATAATCAATAGCTGTATCTCTCCGAGTAGGATATACAACATATACTGTCACCCCATCTCTTTTAACTATATTTTCAATAATATCTACCAACGAGCGTACTGCACCATTATTTAGATTAGCATAATGAAGACAAAATAATATTTTTATCTGTTTATTCATATCACAATCTCCCTAGTCACGTTTAAAAATGTCACGTGTATATACTTTTTCTTCTACATCATCTAGGCATTTTTCATATCGATTAGCAACTATGACATCGCTCATTTTCTTAAATTTCTCTAAATCATTAATAATCTGACTACCAAAGAATGTTGCATTACCATCTAAAGTTGGCTCATAAATTATAATTTGTGCCCCTTTAGCTCTTATCCGTTTCATTACTCCTTGGATAGATGATTCGCGGAAGTTATCCGAATTGGACTTCATTGTTAGACGATAAACCCCAACAACTGGTTGTTTTTTCTCATTTGGATTGTAAATCATATCTTGAGAATAATCATAATAACCAGCCTTTTTCAAAACTTGATCAGCAATGAAACTCTTTCTTGTACTATTGGATTTCACGATTGCCTCAATTAAATCTTCTGGAATATCTTGGTAGTTGGCTAATAATTGTTTAGTATCTTTGGGTAGACAATATCCACCATAGCCGAAGGACGGATTATTATAATGATCGCCAATTCGCTCATCTAAAGATACACCTTCAATAATATCTTGAGTATTCAAATTTCTAGATTCTGCATAAGTATCTAATTCATTGAAGAATGAAATTCTCAAAGCTAAATAGGTATTAGCAAATAATTTTATTGCTTCAGCTTCTGAAAAACCTGGAAATAGCACTGGGATATTTTCCTTTATTGCACCTTCTTGTAGTAGCTCTGCAAATTGTTGCGAAGCTTTAAGTTGATTATCATCACTCTTATCAGTCGCTACAATAATTCGACTTGGATATAAATTATCATATAAAGCTTTTGATTCACGTAAAAATTCTGGACTAAAAATAATTCTATCTGTTTGGTATTTTTCTCGAACTGATTCTGTATAACCGACAGGAATTGTCGATTTTATGACAATCGTTGCATGTGAGTTAACACTTAAAACCATTTCAATTACACTTTCTACTGAACTTGTGTCAAAATAATTTTTGACTACATCGTAATTAGTAGGTGTCGCTACAATTACGATATCTGCTTGTCTATACGCTTCTTCGCTGTTTATTGTTGCATGTAAATCCAATTCTTTTTCTGCAAGGTATTTTTCAATATATTCATCCTGAATTGGAGATTGTCGCTTATTAATTAATTCTACTTTCTCAGGAACTGTATCAACCGCTGATACATGATTGTGCTGAGCAAGCAACACAGCCAACGATAAACCCACGTAGCCCACTCCAGCTACTGCTATATTTAAACTTTTTTCCATCAACTATCACTTCCCTAATTTATAAAAATCTCGATACCACTTAATAAATCTTTTCAAGCCCACTCTCAATTTGGTATCTGGTTTAAAATTAAAATCTTTTTCTAATTCGCTGATATCGGCATATGTAACAGCCACGTCTCCTGGTTGCATTGGAACTAGTTCCATATGTCCCTCAAAATCGTAGTCTTTCGGCAAAATATCTGCTTTCACCAACTCATCTTGTAAAATTTGTACAAATTCCATCAAATTTTCAGGATGATGGTTACCAATGTTGTAGATTCGATAAGCTGGTTCTAGGTCTTGCTCTGATTTTTCTGGAACTCCAGCCATTACCCGCTTAACCCCCTCAACTACATCGTCAATATAAGTAAAGTCGCGGCGACAATTTCCATAATTAAAAATCTGAATTTTTTCATCATTTATCAATTTCTTGGTAAATTTAAAATATGCCATATCAGGTCGGCCGCCTGGACCATAAACTGTAAAGAACCGCAAACCTGTTACTGGAATCCCAAAAAGATGACTATATACATGAGCTAATACTTCATCAGATTTCTTAGTAGCAGCATACAAAGAAATTTGTTTATCTGTATTACTATCAATTTTATATGGTATCTCTTTACCATCACCATAAATCGACGAAGATGAAGCGAATACTAAATGTTCTACACCATTTTCATTATCATAAGAATGGCGACATGCCTCTAAAATATTGTAAAAACCAATAATATTACTCTTAATGTAGGCATCTGGATTAGTAATTGAATTCCTGACTCCTGCTTGAGCTGCTAAATTAACAACAATATCAGGTTTAAAGTCAGTAAATATTTGATTTACTAAGCCAGCATCAGCAATATCTCCCTTAATGAATTCAAATTTACTTTCTGCATGTTGATTAATTTCTGTCTCTATTTGTTGAAGGCGCCATTCTTTTAAAGAAACATCATAATAGTCATTCATATTATCAACTGTTAAAATATTTACACCTTTAACTGTTCGTAATAAGGAAAGAATCAAATTAGCTCCAACAAAACCGGCTCCTCCAGTTATCAGAATTCTTTTTCCAGTCAAATCTATTTCTTTCATCGCCTTCACCTACTTAATTTCAAAACTTTCTTAACTAACATCATAAAATAATGATATTCATCTGTTTTTCGATAAAATAAAATTATTGTCAAATTAATAACCAAACAACAAATTACTATTCGAACGAAAAATAACATCCAACTGTTTCCTGTTATACAAATATCACAAAGTATATACGTTAGCCCCCCAGCCACAATATTTGTTAACAAGTATTTACCAACTATTTTAAAATATTCCTTTAAACTAACCTGACATTTTTTAAATATCAGATACGGTTCAAACCAAAAATTGGTTGTAATGTTACTAACAAATGTACCTAGTAAAACACCAACTATTCCCATCTTGAATACTAAGATAAATAATAAAGATGCTATCATATTAATAATTGGCTCAATAATATTTTTCTTCTTTAATTCTACAAAATGTCCAAAAGCATTATTAAACATGAGAAAAGTATTCCTAATCAGTCGCATAAAAAGATTCAACGCTATCATGAAAATAATTCCACTACTTAAAAGATATGATTTCCCTACCCATAAAATAATGAAAGGATTAGCTAAAATAAAGAACGATATTGAACTAAAAGCGACTAACCAGTAATTGATAAACCAGACTCTTTTAAAAATTAAATAAACTCTTTCAATTGATTCAACCGCAATTAAATTACCTACACTACCTGTCAAAGAATCTATCATTTTACTTGTTATTGTATTAACAACACCTATTAGCATTAGATAATTAGAATATAATCCTAGTATGATTGTACTAATGAATGCAGAAATTAGTAAATTATCTGTTGAAGTCACTATCGCTGAACTAATTCTACTAACAAATATTGCTTTAACATCTGTATATATTTTCTTTTTAGTTTCTTTTCCTACTTTTTCTGAATGGTATTCTTTTAAATATTGATATTTGTAATCAACATAGAGAGAATTTAGTAAGTTACCAAAAAACACCGTTAATATTAAAATTATTAAATACAAAATATAATTATGCCACAATATCAATATTGCAATTTGAATAATTCCTTGTATGAAATTTATTATTAGATCAATTCTAGATGAAATATAATCTTGTTGGTATACAGTCAAAATACTCTTTTTATATACAAAAAAGTAACTTATAACTGAACTAGATAGATATAACAAGTAAATAATTTTTAGTTCTGGAATATCTCTTATACCTGAAACTAAGTAATTTAGAAATGGAAGCAAGCTCAATCCTAAAACAGCAATAATAGTTCCAACTATTCTATAAAAAGTCCGATATAAATTTAATAAAGCTGCTACTTTTCTATGATCTCCTTGAGCTACTGGTTTGTACATGGAGTAAACAATAGCTGTTCCCATACCTAATTCTGTTAACGATAGTATGGAAAAAATATTACTGAACAAACCATTAAAACCCAAATACTCTTTTCCTAAAGTATGAATAAAAACAGTACGTACAGCAAAAGACATTAACATAGAAAAAATTTGAGTACTAAGTGCATAAATTGTATTTCTGATTGAATTTTCAACTCTTGAGCTTTTCATATCCATTCCTCATTTATAGTTTATTCTACTAATCAAAATCTGGGAATTCATTATTAGCTATTAAAGCGTTTCGCACTGCTTCTAACATTTTATAGCCATTTTTCGTATCTGGTTCTAAATAACCTGATTCACCCCATTCATTCCAGGCAAACATGAATAAATAATCCTTATGATAAACATTCCTTGCTCGTTTTATCTGTTGCGTTAAATAATATTCAAATTTTTCTGGACTTGTTCCATCACAAAATGAACCCTTATTTTTCCGACGTGGAGTATTATCCCAATCTACAAAGGCACCTGGATACCAGTCATCACCTTTAGGCTGTTGTTTTAAAATAATTTTCCAAATATCATCATACTTATAATGTCTTATAGTATTCTTACAAATAAGCATAGGAAATCTATCAGCTATCATACTGCCTAGTGTCTCTAGTTTAAAAGTTAAACTCTTACGTCCATATTCTACTATGGCTCGACTCATCTGAAATTCAATTCCTCCATCATATAAGCCATCACTATCTTTTTTATGATGATCAAATTTATCTTGCTGATGTAAGAAAAAGATTCCTGGTAAACCTGCTTCTTTAGCCCATTGTTGCCACTTTTTCATCATCTCAGGAAATTCCTTTACACCTAAAGGATTATATAATATCATTACTGGTCGACCATCCTCCTTAATATACCTACTATCTTTGAAGAAAGGTAGTAGATAATCAAAATGACGTTTCCAGTCTTTTTCATCACCATATTTTTGAATTATTAATTTTTCATTTGTCTTATCCGCCCATGCTCGAGACCAGGTATGATTTGCCCAGGAAAAACAAAATGGCATATCTACTTCTGGATGCCTTAGCATTATCTCAGCCGGTTTTTCTAATAACATCTTACCTTCAAACCAGTAATGATAATACGCAAATCCATAAATGCCATATTTTTTAGCTAAATCTTTTTGCCATAACATTGTTTTTATATCTGTTAGATTATAATAATTATCATTCAATGGGCGGCGTGGCATATTATGCCCTTTAAAATATGGTTTAGAATTTTTTACATTTGTCCATTCCGTAAATCCTTTACCCCACCACTCATTATTTTCTTTTATTTCGTGATATTGAGGTAAATAAAATGCTATTATCTTCATATAACACAATCCTCCATTCACTAGAAATTTTTATCACCCTACAATATATTTTTTAAATATAATATTATTATTTCAATTATCAAAATCTGGGAATTCATCATTAGCTATCAAGGCGTTCCTTACCGCCTCTAGCATCTTATAACTATTTTTCGTATCCGGTTCTAAATAACCAGACTCTCCCCATTCATTCCAGGCAAACATGAATAAATAATTCTTATGGTAAACATTCCTTGCTCGTTTTATCTGTTGCGTTAAATAATATTCAAACTTTTCTGGACTCGTTCCATCGCAAAATACTCCTTTATTCTTTCTACGTGGAGTATTGTCCCAATCTGCAAAAGCACCTGGATACCAATCATTACCTTTAGGTTGTTGTTTTAAGATAATTTTCCAAATATCATCATAGCTATAATGTTTCATAGTATGTTTACAGATTAATACAGGAATTTTATTTGCTATTCTGCTACCTAAAGCTTCCAATTTAAAAGTTAAACTTTTACGTATGTATTCTACCACAGCTCGATTAGGCTGAAACTCAATTCCACCTTCAAATGAATTACCACCAAATTCCTCATTATGATTAAATTCATTTTGTTGATGTAGGAAAAAAATTCCTGGCAAACTTGCATCTTTAGCCCATTGTTGCCACTTTTTCATCATCTCAGGAAATTCTTTTACACCTAAAGGATTATAAATTATCATTACTGGTCGGCCATTTTCTTTAATATAGCGTTTATCTTTGAAGAAAGGTAATAAGTAATCAAAATGACGTTTCCAATCTTTTTCATCGCCATACTTCTGAAGTTTTAATACATTATTTGTCTTATCCGCCCAAACTCGCGACCAAGTATGATTTGCCCAGGAAAAGCAGAACGGCATATCTACTTCTGGATGCCTTAGCATTATCTCGGCTGGTTTTTCCAATAACATTTCTCCTTCGAACCAGTAATGATAATATGCAAATCCATAAATACCATATTTTTTGGCTAGATCTTTTTGCCATAACATCGTTTTTACATCTGTTAAGTCATAGTAATTGTCATTTAATGGGCGGCGTGGCATATTATGTCCTTTAAAATAAGGCTTAGAATTCCTTACATTCGTCCATTCGGTAAAACCTTTACCCCACCACTCATTATTTTCTTTTATCTCATGATATTGAGGTAAATAGAAAGCAATTATTTTCATATATCACACCTCCTCCTTACTAAAAATTCTTCTTATCGTTAAGGCTATCAGTATACTTTTTCAAATCACGTCCCCAAATCATTCGTTGAATTAACTTTCCAATATTATTACGATGCATATATATTCTTCTTAGCATATATTTGTAGTAGTAAAATTTACCTAATTTAAGATCTTTTAGTTTAATATGTAAATTATCATTCCCCATGTAAATATCACTAGGTGTTACAATTATTTCCGAGCTTTGGTTACCCTTATGAAGATTAAATTTTCTTTTACTGTAATGCACATAAAAGTATTCTTCTAAATGATTATCTTTAGAAATTGTATATACTTTACCATTACTCCACTTTATGTATACCGATTCTCCTCGATCATTAAAATATGGAGGCATAGGTAAGAAATTAGCTATTTTCAAGGGATACGTTTTATACCCATTTCTAGATTTCTTTAACATCATTCCTCCAAATTCATCAAAGTAGAAGGCATCGTTATTTTGGAATACTTCTCGATAATTTTTTTCTGGATATACTCCATCATCCATAAAAAGATATCTTAGTTCTTCATTATTTTGATATATAGAAAAATGTCCATACTTACCAATGACATCATTCTTAAATAAAATTTCATCAGATAAATATTTGTCAATATCACCAAAAACAATATCCCCAAAATTTATATTTTTCTAACTCTTCCTGAAAAATATAACTATAGGCTGGACGAAAATCACAAATTTTATATGCCCTTTCCAAACTAATTTTAAAATCAAATTTACTCTGGACTTTGTTACGAAAATCTGTAAAGCTACAGTTGTGCACAATAATATTTTGTGTCGGTTCTATCTTACAATCTGTATAAAAAATAAAATCTACCTTTTTACTCTGGATTGCTGACTGGTACCATACATCAAAATAATTTGGTAATTTTCCAAAATATGGGATTATTACTCCTATTTTAGCTACCATTCTAATCTTCCCCCTTATTTAAATGGATATAATTGATAATTCATATATGTACCACCAGATACCGACATTAAATTCCTTGCTAGAATGATCATAAAAGCTACGTACAAGATTAATAAATACAAATTTCTAGATCTTCCAGCTGTCATCAGATGTTTACTTTTAACAATTGCTATATAAATTCCTATCATGTAATATTCTAATAATCTAGTGAATATATTTTGATTAATAGAGCCACAAATAATTGCTAGACTTGCAACTACCAAAATAGTTTTCTTCTTGCTATATTCATAGTTATCAATACTTAAGAAATACATAATATAAAATATATAACGAATACCATAATTAACCGGATTAATTGGTGGTACAACTTCTCCTGGATTAATCAAGTATGAAGAATACCTATCACCACCAATTATTATGGCGAATTGAACAATCTTTGAAATTGCACTATTTCCTAAAAATAAAATTCCAAAAGAAGCAACTGAAGTTATTACTACTAATTTTTTAACATCAGTCCTTTTCAATCTCTCAATCAATGGTAATAATATCAAATTGAAAATCGCACTTCGGTGGAAAGTCCAAGCAATAATTGTTAGTAAATATTTAATTTTATTCTTACCTTTTTCTTGGTAATAATCACTTATTGAAAGAACTGCTAACCAGATAAGTAAGATAGCAATATTTTGTCGTAAAAATTCCATATTATTTTGAAAAAAACGATAGCAGAAGTAAACAAACAATAATAATAATTTTTCTTGATCAGCTAATTTAGTCTTCTTCAAAACCAACCCTAATAAAAAGATGGCAATAAAACTATATATTAACTGAAAAATAAAGTAGTCGTTATGAATGGTTTTAGCTAGCGAGTTTAGTAAAGCATATCCAATTTCATATGTGTGATTATACTCAGAAAAATGAAATAAGGTTGGGATATTTTCCTTAAAGTATGCTCGATATGATCTACCATCAGTTCCTGTTATGTAGGGATTATGTAAGGTAATAAACACAAATAATATACATAGCATAGCATTTAAATATTTGTCACTATTTTTGGAAGTGAAGTAGCCAATAAATATTAAAGTTGCGATTCCCAAATAATAAACCATATCATCACTTCCTATAATTTATATTTATTTTTCCAATATCTTCCTATAATTGTAGATATTGGATAAAATATTGTCGTTAACAATGGTGCATTACTATCGTTAATGAGTTGCTTAAGTCCTATATTCTTCAAAAATCCATATGTATCATATAAAAGAGCTGATTTTAATCTTCTTCTCCAATATATTCCTGGCATCATGCATAAATTACAGTACTCTATACTTCCCAATAAGGAGTGTAATCTCAATACTCTATTACTGTTAGTCAAACCACCTTCTAAGTAATCTGAAATACCAATCACACTATTTTTACCAATCATATCGTATTGATATGCCATTTTAATCATCATTGTGCTTTCACCAATATATTTTTCACCTTCATACTCACTGAATGGATATTGTTTCATAATTTCACTATAAAATACGTCACATCTTTCACCAGTAGAAACTTTGCTTAGCCTCCATTTTAAGAAATTATATCTGCCTTCTCTAGGAAAATCTTTTCCAAATAGTTCACCATTTTTTCTCTGTCTTAAAAAAGTAAATCCACAAATATTTTCTTTATTTTTATTTTCATTGTAAGTCTTCTCAATCACTTCAACCGCATCATTCGTAAAAGTATCATCACTATCCAAAATGACTATTAACTTCGTGAAAGTATACTTTAATCCATAATTTATAGCAGTATGCTTCCCACCATTTTCCTTATAAAAATATCTAATTCTTAATTTGTTGCTTTTAATGAATGATTCTACAATTTCCTTTGTATTATCTGTACTACCATCATCAATTATCAACCACTCAAAATCTTTATCTGTTTGTTGTTGTAGAGATACAAAAATATTTTCTAAATATTCGCCACGATTATATGTTGGGGTTAATATTGTCAACAATTTTCCCATATACTCATCCGTCCTTATATTTTCCCATTCTATTTGCCTTAGCATCCCTATATCCTCGAAGCATCATCAAGTATTTCTTTGCTTTTTGTTTCTCAAATAAAGTAATTTTCACAAAAAATTTACATAGATCTACTCCAATAAATTCATGGATCTCTTTTCCATATTTCATCTCTAAATATTTCTGATTTCTAAATAAATAATATGTACGTACTGGGTTAGCAAACGACGGATGAACTTTCTTCCATAAAATTCGAACTGGTTTAGAATTTCCAAAACGCTGCTTAATAATCGCTGGTCCCACCATCAAAATTTTCCAATTATTTTGATTCAATTTGATACAAAAATCTATATCAATATGAGCTATAAATAAGTCATCATCAAAACCACCAACATCAGTGTAAGCTTTGAGTGAAGTTAAGCTTCCAGAAGTCATTGTCCAGGGAATTTCTTTAAATTCTTCCTTGCTCCATTTTAGATAAGCTACTTTGTCTAAATTAGTTTTCTCATCATGATAAATAGACTTAACATTTGGACAAATAATACCATATCTTTTATTTTTTTGAGCTGCTACCTTTAATTTACTAACAGCTGTTGGTTCAAATATTGAATCCTGATCCATTGTTAGAATATAGTCAAATCTATCTTTGATTGCTTTTTTGCAACCTACATTTAAAGCATATGCTAAACCTAGATTTTTATGTAAAGGAATATACTCACATTTATTCTGATATTTGTAATTAGCTAATAAGTTGATATGACTTCCATTTGAGTTATCAACAATATATAATTTATCAATATCAGTAATGTAAGAACTAATATTATCTAAGATATCACCGTCAGGATTGTACCAAACTACTACTCCACAAAATTTCAATTCCTACACCTTCTCACTCCAGTAAATGCTTGTATAACCTCAAATAATTCTCAGTCATTTTTCTTATATCATATTTACTGGCTTGTTTCTCACTCAATTTGGTTAACTTATGTGAATACTCACTATCACTAACTACTTTCTTTATTGCTTGAACAAACTTTTCAACGTCATTTACTGAACATTTAACTCCAGCTTCACCAACTACTTCAGCTAAACCAGGCACATCTGATACAATGACTGGAGTTTGACTTGCCATGGCTTCTACTGCAATCAAGCCAAATCCTTCCCAGAGCGATGGAATAACCAATACATCAATTGTTTTTAAAACCCTAGCTACATCTTTTCTAAATCCTAACAAATGAACCTTTTTTTGTAGTTTTTTCTGTTGGATTTTATTCATAATCTCTTGTTTTAATGGACCTTCACCTAGACAGAGTAAATGATAGTTATCAGGTAAATTCTCCATAACTTCTAGCATAAAGAAGTAATTCTTTTGTTCAGTTAGTGATCCAATAATACAAAGTAATTTATCTTTCTCACCAATCCCCGGAAGCAAGTCACTTCTCTTATATGGTTGGGATTTTCTAAAATCTTCTATGACTATCCCATTACAGATAACCACATATTTATCCCTATCATTAGGTCGTAGCCAATCCAATAAAACCTCTTGTACCTTATCACTTATCGACGTAACTTTATCATAATTACGATAAATTATTTTCTCTAATGGTCGACTTAACTTGATATGACGACGCCTATTATCAGTATTATGCTCCGTCATTACTAGCTTAGGCATCTTTTCCCCTAAAATAACCTTTATAATAGAACAATAATATATCAATGGAAATTCATTAGCGTGAACTATATCAAAGTTATTATTCTTTATATAATTCATTATGTATATCATTCTCTTAAAGTGGCCTTTATTATAGATATTTTTAGGAACAATCTGAACTTTAACCCCATGATTTCGCAGAGATTCCAAATACTTAGCGTTATCGTCAAATAAAATTAATAGTTCACAGTAATTCCCACTTTCATTAATTAGTGGCAACATGTCATTCAATAATTTCTCAACACCGCCACCTGCTAGACCGTTATTAACAAATAAGATTTTCATTGTTGCCACCTAATTTCTATCGGAAATTTTCTACCTAAGAATTTCTTCCCACTTACTTACTATTTTATCTACGGAAAATTGACGTGATTTTTGAATTGCAGCCTGATGCATCTGATCTCTCAAAGCTTGATTTTCAGCTATTTTTAACATCGCTTGAGCATAAGCATTTGCATCTTGCTTATTTTTAACAATTAGTCCTTCAATTCCATTAGTAACCAATGGACCCATTGCATCAATATCAAATGCAACAATTGGACATCCCATTTCAAGAGATTCAAGAACTATCATCGGCATTCCTTCCCATCTTGACGATAAAAGCAGTACCGAAGATTGTAAGAAGTATTTCTTTATATCATCAGTTTTCCCAGGAGTTAGGATTCTTTCTTCCAATTCATATTCTTTAATTTTATCCTTTATCGCTGGAAGTTCCTCACCATCACCGACTAACAGCAACTTCCAATCCGAATTTTTTTTGGCAAAAATTTTAAAAGCATCTATCAGGGTATCGAATCCTTTGGCATAAGCCATTCGTCCAGCTGCAAGGAAGACCTTATTTCTCATATCTGATTTTTCCTTAGAAACATAACTCTTAGGATTGTAAATGACAGTTGAATTAATTCCAAAATTAGCATCTACCTTTTCTTTAGCTGTTTCATTTAAAACAACGTATGCATCAAGGTTGGAAAGATACTTTTTAAAAAGACCAGCTTTCTTCCAAGCATAACGTCCAGGAGTACAAAAATAAGCGTCGTATGAATTATGTTGCCAACCAATTGTTTTAGCTTCTATTTCTGGAGCAACCATTGCCAACAAAAGGCTGTGATACCAAGCAACACCTATCACGACATCATAGTCACCTTGATTAAAAAAAGTTACTAGCTTTTTTTGCATAAATTTAGGAAAATCTATTTTCTCTAAATATTTATCATTTCTTGCAACTTTAGATAGTATTTTCCTAACAATTCTATAAAGAATATTAGACGCAATTTTATTCTTTGGAAATTCAACAAAGTTTATACTTTTATCTAATTTATAAACTGAATTGGATAAAATTTCAGGTGTATCGTAAGAAGAAATTGTAACCTCATGCTTCTTAGCTAATTCATTTGCAAAAAGTGTAATTACCCTTTGGATTCCACCTATACCAGAAATTGTTCCCACACAAATACAAATTTTCATTCTCATCACCCTCTATCTAATATTTTGTATTTCAGCAAGATACTTAGACACTATGATTTGTCGATCAAATTCTTGTTCTACTTTTTTGCGTGCTGCAATTCCCATTTTTTCTCTTTGTTCTAAATCTAAATGGAGAAATTGTTCTATCTTATCAGTTAAGTCTTTGCTATTTTGTTCTACAACGACAAAACCATTCACCCCATCATCAACAATTTCTCGACAACCTGGTCGATCAGTTGTAATAATCGGACGACCACTCGCACATGCCTCCAACAAAACATTCGACATTCCTTCTGGATAATAAGTTGGATGAATCAAACAATCAATTTCTTGATATACAGATTTCATATCTTGAACCATTCCATGATAATTAATAATCTTTTCAGCTTGCAACTTAGCTAACACACTTTGATACTCTTCTTCACAAAAGCCATAGATATGAAATTCTGTCTCTGAATACTTCTTTTTAATATACTTAGCTGCTGCTAAATATTGATCTATACCTTTCTGGCGCATAATCCTTGAAACAAAAGCAAATTTTACTACTTCATGTTTAGGATATGGTTTCTTTTGATATTCTTGTAAATTTACTCCAGATCCAGGAATAATTTCATAACTATTACTTTTATCGATTATTTTCCTATCTAACATAAAATCTTGATTAGCTTGAT
>PPYF01067136.1_pt1 | contig 13973 bp, 7 predicted proteins | sample 1559871 | NCBI WGS metagenome assembly PPYF01 (sample SAMN08240021, study PRJNA423297) | Human gut metagenome, whole genome shotgun sequencing project. | reverse complement strand
GACGATCACTTTGCTGAAAGACGCTTCGGCAACTGCTATTTACGGTTCTCGTGGCGCAAACGGTGTGATTGTGATCACGACAAAAGAACCCGAACCTGGAAAACTGCGGTTTGCCTATACGGGAAGCCTGAATCTCGAAGTGCCGGATTTGAGCGATTATGATGTATTGAATGCCAGGGAAAAGCTGGATCTGGAACTTCGATCTGGCTATTATGACGGTGTCAGGGCTGAATATGAAGTGCAGTTGAAACAAAAATATAATGAAATTCTGCAACAGGTGGAGAGAGGGGTAAATACCTACTGGCTGTCCAAGCCCTTGCGTGTCGGCGTGGGGCATCGGCACAACATCAAGTTGGAAGGAGGAGATCCGAGTTTCCGCTATTCGGCAACAGTGCAGTATAACGACGTAGCCGGAGTTATGAAAGAATCGTTCCGCCGGACGTTCAATGGAGGGATCAACCTTTCTTACAAAACTTCCGACCTGATTTTCAGAAATCAGCTGACGATCGGTTTGAATAAAGCACAAGAGTCTCCCTATGGAACTTTCGATCAGTATGTAAAACTGAATCCCTATTGGACAGCAACGGATGAGAATGGTAATGTAAAACGTTTTTTTGATGAGGATTACAGCTACTGGGGAGGAAATAATCCTGCCAATCCTTTGTATAATGCTACGTTGAATACAAAAGAAACAAGCGATTATACTAATATTACCAATAATTTCTCGATCGAATGGAAACCGGTACAGGAATTTACCTTAAGGGGTACATTCGGTATTTATACTCAAACGAATAATTCAGACAAATACCTTCCCCCCGAACATACAGCGTTTGCTGATTATGCCGATGACGATTACTTCAGAAGAGGAACTTATGATTATACGACGAGCAGATCGTCGCGTTACAATTTTTCATTGACGGCCAATTATTCGAAAGTGTTTGCGGAAAAGCATATGATTTATGCCGGTCTGAATATGGATTTGGAAGACCAGAAATCACAGAGGTACAGTTTTTCTGTAGAAGGTTTTCCGAGTGGGGCGCTCGATTTTCTGGCAGTAGCTATGCAATATAAAGAAAATGGAAAACCGGGAGGTAGTGAATCCAAAAGTCGGCGTGTCGGTTTTGTCGGTAATGCCAGTTATTCTTTCGAGGACCGGTATTTTGTAGATGCTTCATTTCGGACAGACGGTTCTTCCCTGTATGGAGCAGACAAACGGTTTGCTCCTTTCTGGTCTGCCGGTATCGGCTGGAACATCCACAGGGAAAATTTCATGAGTAATGTCGATTGGATAAACCGCTTGAAAATAAGGGCTTCTGTCGGTGAGACTGGCTCGAACAACTTCAGTGCCTATGAAGCTATGGTTACTTATACTTATTCTTTGAGCGATCGCTATTACAATTGGATGGGAGCTAACCTGAAAGCACTGGCTAATCCTGATCTGGAATGGCAGAAGACCATGAAGTACAATACCGGAGTCGAAGTAAATTTACTTAACAACCGTTTGAATATGATCTGTGATCTTTATCTGGAACGGACAAATGGCCTGATGTCTTCTTTGGAATTACCTCCTTCCAACGGGTTTACCAGCTATAAAGCCAACATCGGAAAACTGGAAAATAAAGGTTTTGAATTGAAAGTGACTGGCTATCTGTTACGCGATACGGAACGGGAACTGATCTGGTCGGTAACAGGTTCTTTAGTCCGGAACAAAGACAAAATTATCAAACTCTCGGAAGCCATGAAAGAAGCCAATGCTACCCTACTGGCTACCGGAGGGGCTACTCCTAACAAAGTATGGCAGGAAGGAGACTCTCAAAATGCGATTTATGCCGTTCCTTCGCTCGGTATCGACCCCAGCAACGGCCGTGAACTTTTCCTGAAGAAGAGCGGGGAGGTTACTTATACCTGGGATGCGAGGGACCGGGTGTTCTGTGGAGTAGACCAACCGGACTACCGGGGAAATATTAATACGATGTTTATGTGGAGGGATCTGTCTGTCAATCTGTCTTTCGGTTACGAATGGGGCGGACAGCAATACAATTCGACCCTGATCAACCGGGTGGAAAATGCCGATAAAAAATACAATGTAGACAGACGGGTATACGAAGACCGTTGGAAAGAGCCTGGTGACCGGACATTTTTCAAAGGGATCAAAGAGACTACTGCTACACAGGCTACGTCGAGATTCGTACAGGATGAAGCTACGTTTACCTGCCAGAACCTGAATATCACATATGATTTGAAAGGAAACAAATGGCTCCGGCATAATTTGGGTATCCAGACCCTCACATTGAAAGGAGATATTGCAGACTTGTTCCGGATTTCGACGATCAAACAGGAAAGGGGAACCTCTTATCCTTTCTCCCGTCAGTTCTCTTTTACGTTAAGCGTAATGTTCTAACCGATAAAAATAAACAGAGATGAAAATTAAATTATATATATTGGCCTGTTGGCTACTCAGTGGCCTCGTTTCATGTAATGACTGGCTGGATGTAAAGCCGGAAACGGAAATGACGCTGGAAGAAATGTATGCTGATCAGCAAGGATTTCAGGATGCCCTCACCGGCGCTTATTTGAATATGAAGAGCACCGGTGCTTATGGACAGCAACTGATGTATGGTACAGTAGAATACCTGGCTCAACATTGGGATTGTTCAGCGAATAGTACCCAGGAGAAGATTTCGCAGTTCAACTATGTTGACAATAGTGTTCAAAGCAGTTTCGAAACGATTTACACCCAGCTTTACAAAATCATAGCATCGGCCAATATGATTTTAGAGCAAATCGATGCCAGACAGGACGTTTTCGAACCGGGAATGTACGAGATTATCAAAGGTGAGGCTCTGGCTATGCGGGCTTATTGTCATTTCGATCTGCTCCGTTTGTTCGGTCCTATGCCGACCCGGACAAGTACCGGTAAAATTCTTCCTTATGTCACTACGGTGGGTATCGACTACCATACCCATCACACCTATCAGGAATTTACAGAACTGTTGAAAAACGATCTGATTGATGCAGAAGGATTGCTGAAACAGGTAGATCCAATTATTCCGGCAGAAAAAGGTGGGGAGGAACTCAATCTGTCCGTTTCGGCAGAAAATTTTTTATTAGCCCGCCAGGTCCGCTTCAATTACTACGCGGTGAAAGCGATGGAAGCCCGTTTTTTTCTCTGGATGGGAGGAGAAACGAATAAGTCTGCAGCCTATGATTGTGCTACCGAATTGATCGAGGCTGAAGATAGTGACGGAAAACTCCTTTTTACTTTGGGATCGACGGATAATTTGAGTAAGTCAGATTATTCCTTTTCTACGGAACACATTTTAGCTATTTATGAATATAACCTTAAAGATAGGGCTGAAAGTGCTTTTACGACTAACTCTTCTTATTCGAAGGCTCAAAACGTCCTTTCTCCGAATTTATATCCGGCAGGAACGACGGATATCCGGTATTTAGGATTGTGGACCAGTTACACTTCGGGAAGCGGAAGTGTTGTCTTTTCTATTAAGAAATTCCTGCAAGATGATAATCACGATGAAATTAATCAATTCCCGTTGATCCGTTTGGCTGAAATGTATTTCATTGCTATGGAATGCGGACCTCTGAGTGAAGCCAGTCGGTTGTACGAAGAGTTTTGCCTCTCCAGGGATATTGAGTTGGTAAATCTGCAAAGCGAAGCCCAGTTAGAGGAGGTTTTAATTAAAGAGTACAACAAAGAATTTTATGCCGAAGGGCAGGCATTCTACGCTTTTAAGCGTCTGGCAGTGGAAAATATTCTTTGGGCGAAATTTCCGGGCGACGAGGAGAGTTATGTCGTGCCTTTGCCTTTGAGTGAAATTAATTATGGAAACTAAATACCAGAAAATTATGAAACAAATCATTTATACGGTTCTCTTCTTGGTGGCGATCGGGCTGACAGGCTGCCAGAAAGCGGAATATCTGTTATTCAACGATATCGCCCGTGTACAAATGGATGAGGCTAATGAAATCCTTACCAGCTTTTACTATATGGATGCAGCGATCGGACGTGATACGGTTTACCTGACAGTCAATACAATCGGTGATCCGGAAAATCGGGTACGCCAAATTGCTTTGGAACAGATCAGCGAATATGATGTTGAGTATAAGTATGACGAGAAAGGCAATCTTATCGACTCGATTTTGACGGAAAAGCCCAATAAGGCGGTAGCAGGAGTACATTATGTACCGATGGACGACCCGGAAATGCTTCCCCTGTTGGTTATTCAGCCGAATGCTGTAACGGCAGAAATCCCTGTCATTTTGTTGCGGGATGCCAGTTTGAAAGAAGACGATTATCGCCTGTGCCTTCGGTTGAAAGCCACTGATGACTTCCGGTTGGGTGAGACCGGTAAATTATCCGGCACTATTGTTCTCTCTGACAAACTCAGCAAACCCAATTTCTGGAATAGTAGTGTAGATCGTTATTATTTCGGAGTTTACAGTACCCGGAAACATGAGTTTATGATTGAGGTGATGCAGACGGAAATCAGCGATGCCTGGTGGAACAAATTAAGTGCAGATTATGCAGAAATCAATTATACAAAAGATAAACTGAGAGATGCGTTGCAGGCTTATAATGATGATCCGGACAACAAAGTACAGGGACTGGCTCCGATGCGGGAAAATCAGAACGATCCGAACAGTGCCCTTATAACATTCCCCAGTTGAATTTTTAATACGCTAAACGATGAAACAGTTATATATTATCAGTTTTTTACTATTCCTCATCGGCTTTTACGGCTGTTATGATGATGAGGGCAACTATGATTATACCGAGGTTTTCGAAATTCGAATCGATAGCATGAAAGCAAGTTACACGCTCTACACCTTGGTCGATACTTTGCGCATTTCACCGGAAGTCAGTCCGGCCGATGCTGAATATGATTTTCATTGGGGTGTGTACCAAACCAATGTACAGGGATATGCTCCGACATTGGATACCATCGCTACTACCCGGGACTTGGTCTATCCGATGACACTGGACCCTGGTTCATATAAGATTGTCTGTATGGCGACGGAACGGAATACAGGTATTACTGAGATTAAAGAAGTGCCGCTGACTGTCACAACAGCTCTGTCTGAAGGCTGGTATGTCCTCCGTACAAAAGACGACTGTACAGACCTGGATTTGTTTTCTACGGAAAAAGGTAAAATAGAAAATATCATTGCCACAAACAATGAAGGGAGAAATCTGAAGGGAGAAGCACGCGCCATTGAATTTTCATACAATTACAAGGCATGGGATGAGATCAATGAACGTTATGTAAATACCAACAGTATTTTCGCATTGGCCAAGGAAGAAGCTGTGGTTATCAGAACGTCGAACGGGGAAATCATTCGCGACATCGATGATCTGTTTTATGAACGTCCGGCTGTCGCAAATTTTCAGAACATCTGTTCTCAAAGCACTGAACTTTATCTGATGAATGACGGTAAAGCACATTACATTTACAACATGTCTTCCAATAGCGGCCGGTTTGGGGTTGCTCTGCCTGGTAATTATCAATTGTATCCAAATTGGACATACGGTTTCCGCCAACCGCTTTGCTTTGATAAAACGTCGGATTCGTTTGTCGCGATAAATGCTATGAGTAGCAGTGTTGTAAACTTTAAAGAGAAAGGTGCGGTTGATTCGCTCACCTATCCCAGAGTCAGTAACCTGGATGCCGATCTGCTGTATATTGGTCCCGGTCCCAGTAATTCCGGTTGGGCTTTGCTGAAAAAAAGACAGACCGATACCTGCCTGATGTATAATCTGGAAGTCAATAATGCTTATTCCCCATATAATAATCCGGCAAAAAAATGTGATACCCTGATTGACAATAATTCTTTAAAGTTATTACAAGCGGATTTCCGGGCCAGCAGCCAAAATAATAATATTATCTATTTCTCGCAGGGGCATACGGTTTATTCCTGTAATATCGATGCCGGTTATCAGGAAAAGAGCCAGGTTATTCTCTCCGATAGTGAGAATATCACCTATATGCGGCACCTTAAATATTCCACGGTGATTAATAAACTGGCGGTCGCCACTTTTGACGGTAGCCGGTATAAGGTTTACCTGTACAATATTCAAGCGGGTAATTTACAGGCTGATCCCGAAATACTGGAAGGGGAAGGAAAAGTAGGTGCTCTGATTTATATCAAAGGAACAGGTAAAACAACACTTTATTAATTTATAACCATGAAAAATTATTTGTTTATATTGATCCTGTGCTTATCCCTGCCTGGCCATGCACAGGAATATTCGGCCATTAAAGGATTTGTAAAAGGAGCAAAACTAAAGGAAGTCACCCTATATAAAACGGTAGATGGTAGCATACAGGCGTGTGCGACCTCTCGAATCGGAGCGGACGGCAGTTTCGGGTTTCTGCTGAAACCCGAAACCGGTTTTTACTCCATCGGAGGGGAACGACTGAATTTTCCTGTTTATCTGAAGGGGGGTGAACAGGTCAATATCGATTTGTTAGAAACCCGGGCACAGTTGAACGGAAAAAATTCAAAGGAAAATAAAACCCTGTACAGCTGGGTGGATTATGCTGCTAATATTCGCCTGAAAGCCGTATTTTTTGAATTGACACGGAGCAATTACGAGGATTTCTTTCCGGAATTCGAAACTTATGTGAAAGGGTTGGAGCAACTGAAAAGTAAATTGAGAAGCGGGAATAAGGCTTTCGACGTGATATTGTCGGACTATGTGGATTATGCTACCGATTATTATGCGATTATTTTCCTGCATACTCCCCGGGAGAAGCATCCGGAAAAATCGATGCGGCCGGAATATTACAGTCATATTGTCTCTGCACGAAAATATACGGACGACAAGGTGCTGCAGTTCCCGGAAGGGATCAAAATGCTCATCAGTTATACCTCGTTCGCTTATAATGAAGACGGCAAAAAGTATGACGTGGAATCTTATACGGATGATTGCCTTTCTTATTTGGGAAACGACCGTTTGAAAGGAGAATATGTCGTTAATAATAGTTTCCGTAGTTTTAAATCCTATGACCAGTATTTGAACGCAATGGAGAAGTTCGGTAAATATTTGGTGACTCCTTCTTTGAAAATGCGGGCAGAAGCTGTCGGAACCAAACTGTATGATACGAAAGCCGGCGGACAGGCTGCCGATTTTACCTATCCGGATGTGGACGGGAAAATGGTGTCTTTGTCCGATTTTAAAGGGAAGGTTGTGTTGGTAGATGTCTGGGCCACTTGGTGCGGACCTTGCCGTCAGCAGATTCCTTACCTGAAAAAGTTAGAGGAGGAAATGCACGGGACAGATGTTGTGTTTGGGGGAGTGTCTGTTGATGAATCCAAGGATAAACAGAAATGGCTGGACTTCATTAAAACGGAGGGACTGAAAGGGGTGCAGTTATTGGCCGGCGGTTGGAGCAAGATTACCAAAGATTATAAGATTACGGGAATCCCGCGGTTTATGGTTTTTGACAAAAAAGGAAATATCGTGTCGGTGGATGCTCCCCGTCCTTCTTCACCGGAATTGAAGAAGATGCTGGAAAATGAAGAATCGCGATTAAAACAGATAACGTAAAAAGTGCTTTATTGTTGATGGTATTCCTGACGGCCTGTACCGGTGTATGGGCCGACACAGGGACCATTCTGATAAAGGAGGGTCGTATATAACAGGCTGCGGGGACGCGGACGAACTTGTTTTCATGGGCCAACCGATTGTCAGGCGGAATGAAACGGTGCTTAGGAATTGTTCAGGCTGTTGTGGGGAAACTGATGGATGTCCGGGCGTGATAATTTGCAAATTTTGTATCACTTTTACCCTCTTTTACAGATACTATTTAAGTGAATTTACACTATATTTGCTCCGGAATGGATTTGATCGCTGCTGTAAATAAGAAAGATTACAAATTATTCGGGGCATTTTTCAGAGAAAATTTCCCCTTTCTTGTCATGTTTGCAGATAAGTATGTCCATGATATGGATATGGCTGCGGATATTGCTCAGGAGGCTTTTATCCAATTATGGCGCTTTGAAGGGGAATTCGTATCGCCAGAGAAGGTAAAGGGGTTTTTGTATACGACGGCCCGGAATCTGGCACTGAATCACATTAAACACAATCAGATTGTAGACGAACATTTAAGACTACAGGAGAAAGATTCTGTACTCTTTTTTCGGAACCAGATTATTGAAGAAGAAACTTATCAGCTTGTCCATAAAGCAGTTGAACAGCTGCCCAAGCAATCTTGTAAAATAATACAATTAAGCCTGCAAGGGTATTCGAATCAGGAGATTGCAGATCAATTGAATATATCCATCAATTCTGTCCGTACCCTGAAACAAAGTGCTTATAAAAAGTTAAGAGGCATTCTGAAAGAGCATTTCTATTTGTTACCTCTAATGTTAAGTTCGATTCTTTTTGCGGGAATCCGCAAAAAGAATAATTGCCAGATGATAATTGACAATTGTCTGGAAGCTTTGCTTCCATTAGAAAATAATAAGAAAAGAAATGAAAAAGAGAATGAAGAAGAGAATCATTGATTATCAAATAAATAAAGAAGAAACCACCGGTTGGGAAATATGTGGTCAATTATCATGCGATAATTGTCAATTAACTAAGTGCCCTCAGGGGTCAATAGCTTTTTAAACTTTACGAACTTTATAAACTTTCAACTAATTTAATCGAACCTTTTTATGGTGAATATCGCAGCATATCGGCGCATATATGAATTGATTGCCAGGCAGATCAGCTTCGGTTTAAATCCTGCTGAAGAAGAAGAATTGGAATGTTGGCTGAAAGAATCGGAAGAAAACAGGCTTTTGCATTCCCGGCTTACTGATCCTCATTACCTTATCCGGCAGGAAGAGAAGAGAAATTCGGTTGATGTGGAAAAACATTGGCGAATAGTTCGTAATCGTTTGACTGAGAGTAAAAGCAATAAGGGCTTATCCGGTCGGTATTGGAAATATGCAGCAATTATCATGTTGTTATTGGGAGGAGGAGTGTTGGGATGGTTTATGCAGCGGGAAGAAAATGTTCCTGTTGATGTGACGCAACAAATTCATCCCGGTATTTCAAAGGCCCGTCTGGTATTGGCCGATGGGAAAACTGTCGAGTTGGAGAAAAGAAATGGAGATACCCAATTGATCGATTGTGACGGTATGCTTATCAGTAACGATTCTTGCGGTTTGAAATACAACGGCCAAATAGAAATGCCGGTAGCAGACTGGCATACCCTGGAAGTTTCTAAAGGGGGAGAATATATAATGACTTTGCAGGACGGAACGGTTGTTTGGTTGAATTCAGAAACGAAAATGAGGTATCCGGTACAGTTCTCCGGACAGAACCGGGAAGTTTGGCTGGAGGGAGAAGCTTATTTTAAGGTAGCGAAAAATGAGAAACAGCCTTTTGTAGTAAAGACTGAAAATATGGATGTGAGGGTATTGGGTACCGAGTTTAATTTAAAGGCTTATGCCGATGAAAAATGGGTACAGGCTACTTTGGTACGGGGAGAAGTGGCTGTATTTACGGGGATGGATAAGTCTGTCCGGAATACGTTGAAGCCTGAACAACAGGCTGAGTGGGATATCGAAAAAGGAAAACTGGACGTGAAAACAGTAGAGCTCGATCTTTATATTGCGTGGAAAAACGGACAGTTTGTGTTTCGTGGACAACGTCTGACAGAGATCATGACTGTTTTAGAAAGATGGTATGATTTCGAGGTTTGTTATCAGGCGGATTGGATCAAAGAAGTTGAATTTGCGGGTAAATTGAATCGTAGTGCTTCTATCGAACCGATATTGGATGTCATTCGCTCGACTCATAAAATAAATGTAAATACAAGAGGTAAAACAATTGTATTTAGTGCAAAACAATAATTTTTAAACCAAACAAACGATGAACAAAATGCAAACAATCCACCCTTGGTTGGTGTGGAGAAGAAAAATTCTGATGACAATGAAATTAGGTGTGTGCTTTTTGTTGTGTACAGTGTTTCAGGTGTCGGCCCGTGTCACTGCACAAAATGAAAGAATGAATTTCAAGATGCATGATGCCTCCCTGAAAACTATTTTATGGGCACTTGAAAAGAAAAGCGAAATGTTTTTTTTCTATAGTGTTAAGGATATCGAACAGGTGACCGGAATCGATGTCGTGGCAGAGAATAAAACTTTGGACGAAATTCTGAGTGAGGTGTTGAAAAATACCGGTATCACTTATGAGGTTACCCATAATACGGTCGTGTTGCGTAAAGGGAAGGTGAATGCTGCTTTGCCTCAGAGTAAAACATCGGAAGTGACAGGTAAAGTGACTGACCGTTCGGGTAGTCCGCTTCCCGGAGTAACTATTTTAATCAAGGGTACCTCCCTGGGAACAGTAACAGATACCGAAGGGATTTTTAAGATCGCTTTGCCGCAAAAGAAAGATGTGGTGCTGGTATTTTCATTTATCGGAATGAAAACACAGGAAATTGTGCTGAAAGATGACAAACCTTTAAAAGTGGTGATGCAGGAAGATGCAAAAGAAATAGATGAAGTGGTCGTTACCGGTATTTTTAACCGTAAAAAAGACAGTTTTACCGGAGCTTCTGCAACTTTCGACGGGGAACAGCTGAGATCGGTGGGTACCCAAAACGTTATCGCCAGTTTAAAAACACTGGATCCTTCATTTAATGTACTTGAGAATAATGAGTTCGGTTCCGACCCGAATAAATTACCGGATATTGAAATCCGGGGAAAATCAAGTCTGATCAGTACCCGGGATGAATTGAGCGAGGACCCGAATCAGCCCTTGTTTATTCTGGATGGTTTCGAGTCTTCGCTGGAAGCTATTTATAATTTGGATATGAGCCGGGTAGCTTCGATTACTATTTTGAAAGATGCTGCTTCAACGGCCATTTACGGTTCGAAGGCTTCAAATGGAGTGGTGGTAGTGGAAACCATCCGTCCCAAATCGGGTAAGTTAAATCTGGCTTACAGCGGAAATGCCAATGTTTCATGGGCTGATCTGAGCAGTTATAATTTGATGGATGCCAGTGAAAAATTGCGTTTTGAAAATTTGGTCGGCAGGTATGATGCATCGAATGATGTTGTGAAAGATGTTGAATTGAAAAAGTCTTATTATGATAAATTGGCCGATATTGCCCGCGGAGTAAATACTTATTGGCTGTCGGAACCTCTGCGGGTTGGCCTGAATCACCGGCATTCCCTCTATGTAGACGGCGGTGAAGGTGCATTTATGTTCGGTATCGGACTGGCATATAACGGGATTACCGGTGTAATGAAAGAATCCAAACGGGATAATATCAGCGGAAATATCGACCTGACTTACCGGCTGAAGAAATTTCAGTTTATGAATAAGTTTGATATGAACAATACGGACAGCAAGGATCCGATTGTCGCTTTTTCCCAATATGCCGACGCTAATCCTTATTATACGAAATACAATGAGAACGGCGAAGTGGAAAGGTGGCTGGAATATACGGATTATATTAAAGCTGCCAATCCGCTTTACAATGCTAAGCAGAACAGTTATAACAAGGGAAACAATTTGTCGTGGTCGGATAAGTTTATTGTAGAATATACTCCTGTCCCGACCTTGAAATTACGGGCTCGGTTCGGTTTTACACACCAGAGTACTCAGGCGGAAGCTTTTTATTCTCCTCTGGATACCCGTTTTGCCGAAACGGATTTCTCAGAACGCGGTTCGTATGGCAATACGGAAACACAGAGCAATAAGTATGAAGGAGAATTTACGCTTACTTATGCCAAAGTATTGAAAGAAGTACACCAATTCAATATCGTATTGGGAGGTTACCTTTCTGCTTTAGAGGCGAAATCGCAAGGATATTCGGCTATCGGTTTTCCGGTAGGAGATTTCACACTTCCTTCTTTTGCCAACAGTTATCCGGACGGAGGTTCCCCGGCTTATAACGAAAGTACGACACGTTCGGTGAGCGGGTATGTGATTGGAAATTATGCTTATGATAACCGTTATTTGCTCGATTTCAGTTATCGTGTCAACGGTTCGTCGGTATTCGGGACTAATAAGCATTATATCGGTACGTGGGCTGTCGGTCTGGGATGGAATTTGCACCATGAAAAATTTATTGCCGACCATTTTGACGGAATTTCCATGTTGAAGCTGAGAGCTTCCATCGGTAATCCGGGGAATCAGAATTTTTCTTCTTCGGCAACCATTACGACGTTCCGTTATAATTTCAATTCCTTTAATTATTTCGGAATGACCACTTCGCTGGCTCAGCTGGGAAATCCTGATCTGGAATGGCAGACAACCCTCGATAAAAATATCGGGTTCGATATTACGATTCTGAATAACCGTCTGACCCTGACCGGAGACTATTATTATAAGACAACCGATCCTTTGCTGATCGCTATCTCTATGCCGCCTTCTTCGGGAGCGACCGACAATATGACTTATAAAAATTTCGGCAAACAAACCTCCAAAGGTTTTACGGCATCGGCTACGTATTACATTATTCGCCGGATGAGCGAGCGGATCTGGTGGTCGGTTCGGGGTAATCTGCGGCATGGTTCCAATGAGCTGTCCGGCATCGGCAATCGTCTGGAAATGTATAATTCGCAGGAACGTGAAGGTGATAACAGGTCGACAAAACGGTACTATGACGGCGCAGACCCCGATGATATCTGGGCTGTACGTTCGGCAGGAATCGATCCCTCCACCGGACGGGAACTGTTTATTAAGAAAAACGGGGAATTGACTTATGATTTTTCATATGACGATGAAGTGGTGGTGGCCAACAGTCGTCCGAAGGTGGAAGGGGTACTGGGTACCAATTTTTCCTGGAAAGGTTTTTCCTGTAACCTGGATTTCCGCTATCGGGTGGGCGGTCATTCGTTTAATTCCGTTTTATTTAATAAAGTAGAAAACATCAGTACGAATTCGCTGATATATAATCAGGATAAGCGTGCTCTTTATGACCGTTGGCAAAAGCCGGGCGATAAGGCTCAGTTCAAGAATATCGCCAATTCGACATCCACTCCGATGTCTTCCCGTTTTGTACAGAAAGACAATTCATTGAGTCTGGAGGCTTTGAGGATAGGATATGAATTTTCTCCTGAGTTGGTTCATAAATGGGGGCTTGGCTCGTTACGTTTGAATGCCTATATGAACGATATATTCCGCCTGTCGACCATCAAGATGGAACGGGGTACTTCCTATCCTTTCGCACGCAGTGTGTCTTTCGCCCTTTCATTAACTTTATAAATCCGATATCATGAAAAAATATAGAATCGTTTTTCTGCTTCTGTTGAGCTGTATTTTATGGTACAGTTGTACCGACTGGCTGGATTACAAACCGAGTGATAAACAAAGTGAGGAACAGCAATTTTCTTCCAAAGATGGATTTTATGCTGCTGTTAACGGGGTTTACAACCGAATGTCCGGGAACTCGCTTTACGGGAAATATCTGAGTTATGACATGATCGATATTCTGGGGCAATATTACGCTGTGGAGCAGTCGGATGAAAGCGATTATTATAAATACTTGCGGGCTCTGACCGAGTGGGATTATTCGAACGAGTCGGTTACAGGCGTACTGAGCAGTATATGGAACGAAGCCTATTCGACGATTATGAATACCAATGTGGTATTGAAGAACATCGAGGATGATGCTGTAAAGGACAAGGTATTACCGGAGCGGGAATATAAAATGCTCAAGGGCGAGATGCTGGCTGTCCGTGCAATGCTGCATTTGGATATGTTGCGTTTGTTCGGGCCGATTATGGCGAAAAATCCGGATGGACGCGGTATCCCTTACAATGAAAGCACCGATCCGCAAATCCTGTCCATTATGCCGGCCGGTACGGTGCTGAAGGACTATATTATCCGCGATCTTACAGAAGCCGAAGCTTTGTTGCTGGCTTCCGATCCGGTACTTACCGAGGGACCCCGTGCAGAATACGATGAGGTGAGTCAGGATAACTCCATGCGCTATCGGCAATTGCGT
>PPYF01525942.1_pt1 | contig 13976 bp, 9 predicted proteins | sample 1559871 | NCBI WGS metagenome assembly PPYF01 (sample SAMN08240021, study PRJNA423297) | Human gut metagenome, whole genome shotgun sequencing project. | reverse complement strand
GGCGTACGGCTTGTACAACCTTACGCTGTAACTGAATAATTTTTATAATTTTGTGTCCAAAATATGTTGACTAGTGCACTGGGTCACTTTTCGCCCTCATCTTTCATCTTATTTTGTGACCCTATTTGCCTTTTTCTATTTCTGAGTCACTTTTCGCTCTCCTCTCTCTTCTTATTTTGTGACCCTATTCGTTATTTCTCCTATTTAGGTCAATTTTCTGTCCAATGCAATAACAAATCATATTAAACAATATACAGATTCTTAATAATTTTCTTATCGAATTATTAAATCCATATTTTTTTGCTATAAATTTCAATTTATATTTATTTTTATTTATTCATATTTATTTTATTGGGAACTTGAATTAGAACTTACATTTAGAATTAAAAGTTCATAATATTACTGCTCAGAATCTATGTTAAGTATAGCATGTATAGCCTTTTTTTCAATTCTAAGCAATAATATTATGATAGATTTTTATATTTTGATATTTATTACTAATTTCGCTTTTTGGGATTGTCTCTCAACTGTTTCTCAATTGTCTTTCAATTATCTCTCAACTGCCTTTTAATTGCCTTTTGATTATCAATTGATTATCAATCTGACCCACTTGGCTTTCTTGGCTTTATTCTCCAGATTTACCAACTGCATCCGCAGCCTCTGAAGCTGTACTTTCATCGATATGCTGTGTACCAGCTACTCCTAAAGCTGCATTTCCTTACGTCTGCTGCGTTCCAGCTACTCCTAAAGCTGCATTTCCTTACATCTGCTGCGTTCCAACTGTACCTGAAGCTATGCTCCCCTCAGTATACTATGAATCAGAAACATCCGCACTCTGAGGATCGGCATTAGAAGAATCTGCACTCTGTGAAGATTCACCAATCGAATAGCTGTCATCCTTCTCAGCACTAACCTCACCGATACCCTTCCAGATATCTGTTTCACTAGGACCATTAAGTGTTGATGAATAGCTTCCATCTTCGTTAAATGTTACGCTTTCTGCAACCTTTTCAGAATGAGTAAAGCCTGTTGTATCTGTAGGCTCAGGAAGTCCCTTGACTTCTCTGAATATCTTCATAAACTCCTTACCTGTGATAGTTTCATGGTCATACAGATAATGTGCTATCTTATCAAGTACATCTCTGTTCTCTGTAAGAAGCTGCTTAGCTTCTTCATAGCACTCCTTAAGCATATTCTTAACTTCTTCATCTATCTGAGCTGCTGTTTCATCTGAACAGTCAAGTCTTGCATTACCGTTAAGATATGGATCATCAACAGTAGAAAGATTCATAAGACCGAATCTGTCTGACATACCATACTGTGTTATCATGGCCTTTGCTATCTTGGTAGCCTTTTCTATATCGTTGGCAGCACCTGTAGTAACCCTGCCAAAAACAATCTCTTCTGCTGCACGACCCGCTACTAAAGTAACAAGTCTTGTCATAAGCTCATCCTTATTCTGAAGATACTTCTCTTCCTCTGGAACCTGCATAACATATCCAAGAGAACCCATAGTTCTAGGAACAATGGTAATCTTCTGAACTGGCTCAGAATCCTTCTTAAGTGCTGTAACAAGTGCATGACCAACCTCGTGATAAGCAACTGTCTGCTTTTCTTCCTTACTAAGTACTCTGTCCTTCTTTTCCTTACCTGCTATAACTACCTCTACAGCTTCGAAAAGATCCTTCTGTGATACATACTTTCTTCCCGCCTTAACAGCTGCAATAGCAGCTTCATTAATCATATTGGCAAGATCAGAACCTACAGCACCACTTGTTGCAAGTCCGATTTCTTCAAAGTTAACTGTATCATCCATAAGAACATCCTTAGAGTGAACCTTAAGTGTTTCAATACGCCCCTTCAGATCTGGCTTATCTACTATAACTCTTCTATCAAGACGTCCTGGTCTAAGTAAAGCCTTATCAAGAACCTCTGGTCTGTTAGTTGCTGCAAGTATGAATATACCCTTAGATGAATCAAAACCATCCATCTCTGCAAGCAGCTGATTAAGTGTCTGCTCACGCTCATCATTACCGCCGCCATATCTTGAATCACGGCTCTTACCTATGGCATCTATCTCATCTATGAATATAATACAAGGAGCCTGCTTAGTAGCTTCCTTGAAAAGATCTCTTACTCGTGAAGCACCTACACCTACAAACATCTCTACGAAATCTGAACCTGCTAGTGAAAAGAATGGAACATTCGCTTCACCGGCTACAGCCTTTGCAAGAAGTGTCTTACCTGTTCCAGGAGGGCCTACTAAAAGAGCACCCTTTGGAAGCTTGGCACCTATCTTTGAATACTTATCCGGATTATGAAGGAAATCAACTATCTCAGTAAGTGACTCCTTTGCCTCATCCTGTCCGGCTACATCCTTAAATGTAACACCTGTTTTTTTCTGTACATATACCTTAGCGTTACTCTTGCCGACACCCATTCCGCCCATCATACTGCCGCCTTTGGATATTCTTCTGTATACAAAAGCAAATATAACATATATGAAAAGGAATGGAAGAACATACGCAACAAGGAACTCTACTATAGAAGAACTTGAATCTGGTATATATCCTGTGAATTCAATTCCTTTTCTCTTAAGAAGCGATACAAGACTGTCATCATTGACATATCCTGTATAATATGTGTAACCCAGCTTATTAACACCATTATTTTCCTGGGCATCATCTGTAGGTGTTATAAGAATTCTATCCTGCTCAAGTGCAACCTTCTTAACCTGATCATTATTCACCATCTCTATGAACTGGTTATAAGATATTTCCTTATATGTGGCATTCTTTAACATGCTGTTAAGCATAGTTATACCGATAAAAGTTATAACCGCAGCTATTATAACAAACACAATAAGATTGACATTCTTTGGCTTTTTATTGTTATTGTTGCCGTTTCTGTTGTCACGGTTATTGTTGTTATTACCACCACCGTAATTATTACCGTTGTTGTAATTATCCATCCTGTGTCTCCATTCCTAGTTTCTTTATACTCTCATAGTCTGCCATTAACAGACATTACTCATTATAAAGAAGGAATATTTATAAATCAACCTCTAATCAAAGGTTTTACACTATTTATTTTTTATTAAGAATTAAAATATACTTACCATCCAAAACCATTTTAAAATATGTCTATCCGCCTGAACTTTTTAATCAATATAACGAAATCAATATTAAAACGTGACATTTTTTGATATTAAATTTATTATCCAATTTCCAAAAGCTCACTGCACATAAAAAATCCACAGCCAGAAATCAAATTTCCAACTGTGGACGTTTTTGTTATGCTCAAATTAATATATTTTCTTTCCTTTGCTCACAAATTCTCATTGCCACGCTCTTAGTTATTCTTTTCCTGATACTCAAGTGCCGCACCAATGAATCCTCTGAATAATGGATGTGGCCTGTTAGGTCTTGACTTTAATTCTGGGTGAGCCTGTGTTGCTATAAACCAAGGATGATCCTTTATCTCGACCATCTCAACGATTCTTCCATCTGGTGAGATACCTGAAAGCTGCATACCATTTTCAACAAGAACTTTTCTGTAGTCATTATTTACTTCATATCTGTGTCTGTGTCTTTCATGGATAGTTTCCTCTCCATATAACTGATATGCCTTAGAATCCTTGGCAAGCACGCAAGGGTATGAACCAAGTCTTAAAGTTCCACCGATATCGTCAATACCTTCCTGATCTGGCATAAGATGGATAACAGGATGTGTTGTATCTGGCTTTAACTCTACACTGTGTGCATCATCATATCCGATGACATCTCTTGCGAACTCAACAATAGAAAGCTGCATACCAAGGCAAAGACCAAGGAATGGAATATTATTCTCTCTTGCATATCTTATAGCCTGTATCTTGCCTTCTATACCACGGTCACCAAAGCCTCCTGGCACAAGAATACCTGATACATCTGAAAGAATCTGGGCCGCATTATCTGCTGTAACTGTCTCTGAATCCACCCACTTGATAGTTACATCACATGAGTTAGCTACGCCGCCATGCTTAAGTGCTTCAACAACTGAAATATATGCATCATGAAGCTGGATATACTTGCCAACAAGTGCAACCGTAACCTTCTTTGTTGGATTCTTCCATGCCTTACACATAGCTCTCCATTCATCAAGATCTGGTTCTGGGCACTCAAGCTCAAGGCACTCACATGCTACCTGTGCAAGATGCTCTTCTTCCATAGCAAGTGGGGCATCATATAGGATCTCAACATCAAGATTCTGTAATACATGTGACTTAGGCACATTACAGAATAATGCAATCTTATCCTTGATACCTGGTTCAAGTGGATGCTCTGTACGGCACACAAGGATATCTGGCTGTATTCCCATTCCCTGCAGCTCCTTAACGCTTGCCTGTGTTGGCTTCGTCTTCATTTCACCTGATGCCTTAAGATATGGGATAAGTGTTACATGGATAAGTATAGCATTCTCACGGCCTACCTCACGCTGGAACTGTCTTATAGCCTCAAGGAATGGCTGTGACTCGATATCACCTACAGTTCCACCTACCTCGATAATAGCAATCTTAGTTTCATCTGTTGAGTAATCTCTGTAAAAGCGGCTCTTTATCTCGTTAGTGATATGTGGGATAACCTGTACTGTTCCCCCACCAAAGTCTCCTCTACGTTCCTTCTGGAGCACTGACCAGTATACCTTACCTGTTGTAACGTTAGAATTCTTGTTAAGGCTCTCATCTATGAATCTTTCATAATGTCCAAGGTCAAGATCTGTTTCTGCACCATCATCTGTTACGAATACTTCACCATGCTGTATAGGGTTCATAGTACCTGGATCAATGTTTATATATGGATCAAACTTCTGCATAGTCACTTTGAATCCACGTGCTTTTAATAATCTTCCTAATGATGCTGCTGTTATACCTTTTCCAAGTCCTGAAACAACACCGCCTGTTACAAATACATACTTTACAGCCATTTTTCCTCCTGTCTGCCATATGGCACGTCCGTTTAGCATAATATGATACCTGTGTGAACCACTCTGCAGTTCACATAAACCACGAAAAAACAAATATCCGGCAGTACACATATTACTACCGGCTACTTCTTCGTCGCAAAATTTTTTCTACATTATACAGTCATTTTTTTTTAATTTCTACCCCTTTTTTAATAAAAAAACTATAGATTTTAATTTTATAACAATCGTTAGTTTTTAATGTATTCCATGGCAGATATAACGTACTTTTGCTTAATAATATTAAGTTCATATATTTTTATATTATCTGCTTTTTTTCCAGATATATACATATTTACAACTAATGTCATATTAGCAGACGTCTCATGCCTGAACTCCACTTTTGATACTGTACCAGCAATCCCATCTCCTGTAAGCTTTGCATATGCCTCCTTAAGTGTCCATATACGGGCAAATCTTAAGATATCATCACCTATCCAGTCACATTCTGCCTGTGTAAAGAATCTTTCTGCAACCTTAATAGCATTTTTTCTTGGTCTTTCAATATCTATTCCAACTGCTCTGTCTGATACTGCACACACTACACAAGTGCCTGCATGGGATAAGTTAAAATGTATCTCCAGACCACTGTATACAGGCTTTCCATTTCCTGCATATTCTATATTATGATCATATGAAGTGTCATAGCTTTTCACCAGTTCATCCAGTTTTACGTTAAATATATCATCTGAAGCTGTCTTTAGCTCAATCTCACCAGCATATGACATATATATACTGTAAAGCTTCGTTGCATAATTAAGAAGAAGCCCCGCAGCGAGGCTTCTTTCTTTATCTTCCATAAACCTGTACCGCTCTATTTTATCTTTTCTGTAAGCTGGTACAAGTTTAAGTCCTTTATTCATAATGTCATCATTCATATCTGATATATCTGTAAGAAATATTTTCATAATCACTTTCCTAACATTGTATTACTATGCTGTAACAGTATCAAACTGACTCTCATAAAGTGTCTTATAGAAACCACCTGCTGCAAGAAGCTCTTCATGATTGCCTTTTTCTATGATGTGTCCATCCTTCATAACAAGTATCACATCTGCTGACTGTATAGTTGAAAGTCTGTGTGCTACGATAAAGCTCGTTCTTCCCTCCATAAGCTTTGCAAATGCGTTCTGTATCCTGATTTCTGTTCTTGTATCTATAGATGATGTGGCTTCATCAAGTATAAGCATAGGTGGGCGTGTAAGCATAATCCTTGTTATGCATAAAAGCTGCTTCTGACCCTGTGACAGGCTTCCTCCATCCTCACCTATAACTGTATCAAAACCATTTGGAAGTCTTTTTATGAAACCATATGAATATGAAGCTTTTGCTGCCTGTATAATCTCTTCATCAGTTGCATCAGGCTTGCCCATGACGATATTCTCTCTTATAGTTCCTGCCTTAAGCCATGTTTCCTGAAGAACCATTCCAAAACCATGTCTTAATGAATATCTTGTCATATTCCTGATATCTGTACCTGACACATCTATGCTTCCCGAATTAACATCATAGAATCTCATTAAAAGATTAATAACTGTTGTTTTTCCACAGCCTGTAGGTCCAACTATAGCTATTCTCTGACCTTTCTTTACATGAAGATTAAAGTCCTCTATAAGCTTCTTATCCGGTGTATATGAGAAGTATACGTTATTAAGGTCAACCCTTCCATCAACCTCCTTTATATCTGCTGCATTTTCAGCATCTGGAAGCTCTGGCTCTTCTTCTATAAGCTCAAACATTCTTGCCGCACATGCAAGTGCATTCTGAAGCTCTGTTATGACACCTGATATCTCGTTGAATGGCTTGGTGTACTGGTTGGCATAGCTTAGAAAACTTGATAGCTGTCCTACTGTGATTCCACCTGATATAGCTATAAATGCACCTGATACAGCAACACCAGCATATACAAGACTATTAACAAATCTTGTTGATGGATTAGTGATTGATGAGAAGAAGATTGCTCTTAATGAGTATTTCTGTAACCTTTCATTAATCTCGTCAAAGCGTGCTACTGCTTCTTCTTCATAACCATACGCCTTTACAACCTTTTCTCCACCTATCATCTCATCTATAAAGGCTGTCTGCTCACCTCTTGTTTCAGACTGAAGCTTAAACATTGAAAATGTTTTCTTTGCTATAAAGCTTGCTACAAAGAAGGATACTGGTGTGATAAGTACTACTACAAGTGTTATCCTCACATTAATTGTAAGCATGAATACAAGTGTTCCAACTATAGTAAGAACTCCTGAGAAAAACTGTGTGAATCCCATAAGAAGTCCATCTGCGAACTGATCAACATCGGCTATGACACGGCTCACTATATCACCATAAGACTGTCCATCTATATACCTAAGTGGAAGCTTCTGTATCCTTTCCATAGCCTCATCTCGTATATCTCTTGTTACATGATATGTTATCTTGTTGTTACATATGTTCATTATCCACTGTGACAGGGCTGTTATAGCAACTATAACTCCTATCGTCACAAGAATCCTGCTTATCCCTGCAAAATCAACATTGCCAGGTCCTACTATATGATCTATTCCACGTCCGACAAGAATAGGAACATATAAAGTTGATGCTACTGACACTGCTGCCATAAGTATAGACAATATAAGAAATCCGCTATACTTTTTTATTCTTTTAAGAACCTTTAAAAGCGTGCCCTTCTGGGCTTTCTTCCTATCTTTATTATCTTTCATAACTACTCCATTTCATACACAAGCTTTTAAACTTTCGACCATCCTGATAATTTATGCACCCTTAGCTGATTTAAACTGTGAATTATATATTTCCCTGTAAACCTCACAGTTTGCTAACAGTTCACTATGTGTTCCGATTCCTGCCACATTACCATCATCAAGTACGATAATCTTATCTGCATGCATAAGTGATGCTGAACGCTGTGATACTATGAATACAGTAGGATTGTTTGGCATTGTCCTGATTGACTTTCTAAGTGCTGCATCTGTTGCAAAATCAAGTGCCGATGCGCTGTCATCAAGTATAAGGACATCTGGCTTCTTAACAACTGCTCTTGCTATTGTAAGTCTCTGCCTCTGGCCACCTGAAAGATTCTTTCCACCCTGCTCTATCATATAGTCAAGACGTCCGTCCTTTTTATCAACAAACTCCTTCGCCTGTGCTATGGCAAGTGCCTCATCTATCTCACCATCAGTTGCATCCTGTTTGGCTACCTGCATGTTGTTTCTTATACTGCCCTTAAACAGTACAGCCTTCTGCATGACTATGCCGACCTTATCTCTTAATTCTTCTAACTTTATATTCTTAACATTGACACCATCTATAAGAACTTCTCCCTCTGTGGCATCATAAAATCTTGGAATAAGTCCTACAAGACTTGACTTACCGGAGCCTGTACCACCTATGATACCTATAGTCTGACCTCTGTACGCCTTAAAGCTTACACCTGCTATACTTGTATCACCGGCTCCACTATACTTAAGTGCAGCATTCTTAAACTCTACTACCGGCACTTCATCATCAGATTCCTTCACACTGGCTGTTCCATCCTGCATGCCTGGTTTAACATCAAATATTGACTGTATACGTCCTGCACATGCAAGAGCCTTAGTTATATTGATTATAAGATTAGCAAGCTTAATCAGCTCCACAAGAATCTGTGACATGTAGTTATAAAGTGCCACAACCTGTCCCTGTGTTAAAGCTCCCTGATTAACTCTCACGCCACCTATCCATATAAGTGCTATGATTGAAGCATTTACAACTACATAAGTAAGTGGATTCATAAGTCCTGATATCTTACCTACAAACTTCTGAAGATGATTAAGCTCTTCATTCTTCTCTTTAAAATGCTTAAGCTCATCATCCTGCTTGTTAAACGCTCTTATGACTCTTACACCAGTAAGATTCTCTCTGGTTATACCTAGTATGGTATCAAGGCCTGCCTGAACCCTTTTATATAAAGGTCTTGTACCTACCATGATTCCAAACACAATAACAGCAAGCACCGGGATAGCTGCTGCAAACACAAGTGCTGCCTTAACATCTATAGTAAATGCCATAATCATGGCACCAAACACTATGAATGGTGAACGTAAAAACAATCTAAGCACCAGATTTACACCATTCTGTACCTGGTTAATATCGCTTGTCATACGTGTTATCAGCGTTGAAGTACCAAGCTCATCAAGCTCTGTGAATGAAAGTGACTGGATATGCTTAAAAAGTGCATGCCTTATACCTGTTGCACATCCAACTGCTGCTTTCGCACTGAAATACTGTGCTGTTATGGAACACGTAAGTCCTATAACTGCAAGTAAAAGTAACATAAGACAGGATTTAACAATATAACCTGTATCCTGACTGGCTATACCCCTGTCTATAATCGATGCCACAACAAGTGGCACAAAAAGTTCAAAAAGTGCCTCAAGCATCTTAAAAAGAGGTGCAAGAACACATTCCTTCTTAAGTTTTTCCAGATACTTAAGTATCATTTTCATAGTTAATTTCATTCCTTTCATGGACATCTGCTTTAAAATGCATAATGCCTTATATATTCTTTTAATGCTTCTACTCCAGCATAAACAACTGTGCTATAAGATTCTCATAGCTATATTTTCTCTTAGTCATAAAGAACTTATTATATTCTTCATAGTTGTAATAAGAATGTTCATATTGCCTTGAATATAAATGTGCAAGATCCACCTGTCTTACGAATTCAAGCTTTTTACCGTTAAGATACCAGTCCGCTACATCCATCATCTTAAGTGCAAGAAGTCCGACAGCCGCCCCCTTCATCTTAAGCAGAACATTATAATCATATACTGCATCAAGAAAATATCTGTAAACATAATATATAAGTATCTGTTCATACTCATGCTGGTTATCTTCATAATACTTATTGAATTCATTTACAATATTCCTGAATGTCATGGCATCCCTGCATTTTTCATAGAAAGTATTAATCTCCTGTGTATATATGTTCCAGTCTGTATTAATAATCTCCATTCCTTTGAATCTGTCAAACAGACGTTTTGTATACATATATGCATCAGGCCGCATAGCTGCACTATCGCGTGCCTTGTCAAGCTTATGTTCCCTATAATCTTCCTTCGCGTATCTTTTACAGACCCCTATTATAAGTTCATCTCTTTCCCTGTCAAGATAATGCTGTATATCTTTTGCAAACATAAGCAGAAGCACTGCTCTTTCAGCTATCGTATAGTCTCTGTCTGAAACTATGTTATAAGCTATAGCCCTTGCCTGTCTTAGCTGCATATAGGTCATAGGATCTATGTCGTTGTATGAACTCACCTCTTCATCACTGTCTTTTATGTCAAATGTAAGCTCGTCCTTATATCCTAATATAAGTTCACCTGCTGTTTTACACGATGGTGCTATGCCAATCTCTCTTACACTTCCATACTCATTAATAAATCTTGGGAACTCTGCACATGTTTCACACAGCTTATCCTCACCAAGTTCAATATATAAATCACACAGGTTATTATCATTTAAAAAAGGGCATCTGCCATTATTCAGTGTAAATGTACACCCACCATCCTCTGATGGCACCATTACACTCTTAAGTCTTTTCCCGAAGCTTCCCTTTACCTTCTTGTAATGCTTATAAGAAGCCTCATCAACATCAACATCCCATCCGGCACAACATGTATCAGTACATGCCCCTGCTATACACTTAAAATCCTTATAATAAGCTGGCGTTACTATCTTCATATATTTTCCTCTTACTGCATTCTTTTCTTATCTGTCATATTCTTAATAAATGTATATATTGTGGTTGCAAAAAGCACTGCAAATATAGCACATGAAATAAAATACATGTAAAAAAGATATGGTCTTGCTATCAGCCATTCTGTCATAGGTGATGTATATACTTCATTCAGCGTAAACATGTCGTTAAACACTGGTGTCATCTGCATAAGCTGTGGATATTTAGCTATAGCTATATACGCAAGCATACCTATAGCCGGAAATGACATACAGCCAGCTATTAGTGCCGCCACTATGCTCACCGTTCTTACTATAAATGCTTTACTGTCTATCTGCTTTCTTGTAAGTATATTAAATATAATAGCAGCTACAGTAAGTATTATCATAAACATATAATCGTCTATAAGCAGTGCCACTCTGCTAAATAAGTTTTCACCCTGCAGTGTTGGATACTGTGCCATAAGCATATAGAAATTATAAACTGCTTTAATGCCTGTATAAAACGCACCTATAATTATCACTCTGAATATTATATTTATAAATCTTCTTCCATTATTATCCTGCATAATAATCCTCCATTCTTGCGTATGAAAAATCTTATTTTTCACACCATTCTCCTTAATATGATGTCAACATAACCTGTTATCCTTAAAATTCCCCAAAAATCCAAAAACATATCTAGTATAACATAATTAACTGACAAAACAATAACAAAGCTGCTGTTATTAACATATTTTTCATTGATAGGATATTGTTTTCCTTATTGAAATACTATGCACTTTAAGTGTATAATTATAACATTATATTAATATCAGTCTTTATATTTTGTCTGATATTAAAAAGCACAGAAAGGATAAGAAAATGAACAAGAAAAAACTCTCCGTATTAAAGCGTATCTCTATGCTTTCAGCGGTTATCATGTTAACTCTTACTGCAGCATTTTCACTGACAGCATGTGGTAAAAGTAACATTCCTGAAAATACTGTATTTTCAGCAGATGACCTTGCTGGTAAGTCAGTAGGCGTACAGTTAGGAACTACCGGTGATATATATGTTTCCGATATGGAATCTGATGGCTCCGGAACTAATGTAGAAAGATTTAACAAAGGAAATGATGCCATACAGGCACTTAAGCAGGGCAAAATTGATGCTGTTGTTATCGATGCACAGCCTGCTAAAGCATTTGTCAATGCCAATAGCGACCTTTGCATGCTTAATGAAGATTTTGTAACTGAGGAATATGCTATATGTATAGCAAAGAATAATAGTTCTTTCACATCTAAGGTCAACGATGCACTTAATGTACTTATTAATAATGGAACTATTGATAACATAATCAGTAATTATATTGGTGAAAATGCTTCAAAGCAGCCATATGAACCTACAGGTTCAGGTGAAAACGGTACTCTTACAATAGCTGTTAATGCTTATTTTGAACCTTATGAATATTATAATAATGGTAAGGTAAGTGGTATTGATATTGATATATCTAATGCAATAGCTGATTATCTTGGAATGAAGCTGTCTGTAGAGGATATGGAATTCGATTCTATAATAACTGCCGTATCTTCTGGAAAAGCTGATATGGGTATATCTGGTATAACTGTAACAGAGGAACGTAAGAAAAATATTGATTTTACTATCCCATACACTACTTCAAGCCAGGTTATCATTGTAAGAAATAATGATGCAGCAAACCAGGGAATAAGCTTTTCAGACAAGTTTAAAACTGATTTTATTAAAGACGGCAGATATCAATATCTTCTGACTGGTCTTAAAAACACTTTAATCATTGCTTTGTGTGCAGCTATTATGGGTATTGTCATAGGCTTCCTTATAGCTGTCGTAAGATCTAACCACGATAAAACTGGTGGCATGAAAGTACTTAACTTTATATGTAATATTTACCTGACGGTTATACGTGGTACACCAACTATGGTTCAGTTACTTATTATTTACTATGTAATATTCAGCTCTGTCCAGGTTAACAAAATAATTGTTGCCATACTTGCCTTTGGTATTAACTCTGGAGCTTATGTGGCTGAAATATTCCGTTCAGGTATTATGTCCATTGATAACGGACAGTTTGAAGCAGCACGAAGCCTTGGCTTAAGTTACAAAAAAACAATGAAGCTTGTAATACTTCCTCAGGCATTCAAGAATGTTTTACCTGCACTTGCCAACGAATTCATCGTTCTGTTAAAGGAAACCTCTATCAGTGGTTATATAGGACTTAATGATCTTACACGTGGTGGTGATATTATCCGAAGCATAACTTATGACCCTATGCTTCCTCTCTTTGGTGTGGCTATCATCTATCTTGTATTAGTTGTTATCCTTTCATCACTTGTAAAGAAACTAGAAAGGAGATTAAGAAGCAATGAGCGACACTAATGTAATACTTGAAGTTAAGAATTTAAAAAAGACCTTTGGAGACCACGAAGTACTAAAGGATATTAATACTACTGTTAAAAAAGGTGAGGTTATCGCCATAATCGGTCCATCCGGATGTGGTAAGTCTACATTCTTAAGATCTCTTAACCTTCTTGAAGTACCTACTTCAGGTCATATTATATATGAAGGTAATGATCTTACTGAAAAAGGTGTAGACCTTGATAAGCTAAGACAGAGTATAGGAATGGTGTTCCAGCACTTCAATCTTTTTCCTAATATGACTATTAAGAAAAATATCACGCTTGCACCTGTACAGCTTGGACTAATGTCCAAAGAAGAAGCTGACAAAAAAGCAATGGAACTTCTTGAGCGAGTGGGTCTTCTAGATAAGGCTGACTCATATCCAGATATGTTATCCGGCGGTCAGAAGCAAAGAATCGCTATAGCCAGAGCTCTTGCCATGAATCCGGAAATCATGCTCTTTGACGAACCTACATCTGCTCTTGATCCTGAAATGGTTGGTGAGGTTCTTTCTATCATGAAAGAGCTTGCAGCTTCCGGCATGACTATGATTGTCGTAACTCACGAGATGGGATTTGCTAAAGAAGTATCAAACAGGTGTATGTTTATTAACGAAGGCCGCATCGAGGAAGAAAATGAACCTAAGACATTCTTTGAACAGCCTAAGAGTGAAAGACTCAGGGATTTCCTGTCTAAGGTGCTATAAACTGAATTGTTGTTTAGTTGAATATTAGTTGATGACGAACGAACGACAAATATAAGATACAGGCAGTCCTGCACACTATGTTCAATGCCAGAAGCTTTGATTGGATAGTTCTAAGTCTTTCCATATAAACTATGGT
>PPYF01545469.1_pt1 | contig 13981 bp, 12 predicted proteins | sample 1559871 | NCBI WGS metagenome assembly PPYF01 (sample SAMN08240021, study PRJNA423297) | Human gut metagenome, whole genome shotgun sequencing project. | reverse complement strand
TTATTGGATATTGGATTTTCTGCATTCCTTATATCATTCAAAAAATTTATCATAATTACCCTCACAAATTCCGATTTGTTAGTTTGTTTTATTATAGCACATGCAAGCTCATTCACAATGAAAAAAGAGCAACCGATTTTTATCGATCACTCTCTGCCGTGTGGTTAGTCCTTTGTTAGTTTTCTGTTACCATTCAAATAGGACATACCGTTTCCCCCATAAGCTTTCCAGTCGTTATTTTTCGTCAACAATTTGAAAGCTGAAAGCTTTTAGCTGATAGCTTTTATAATTTTCTTCTCATGATCTTTGGTAAATTCACTCAATTCATACGATCGGATTCTCTTATTGACTAATATAGGAATCACAAATCCATTTTTTACCAGTATCGTCAGTCTGTTAATAACCGTTTTATTTGTTACCGACAATTCTCTGCTAATTTCAATCGGAGTAAACTCTCCCCGATAATTTTTCATTAAAAACAATAATAGCTCCTTTTCTTTCCCTTTCAGAAAAGATAGACTTCCTGCAATATCTTCCTCCTCAGAAGCCAACTGTAAGTCACAGACTTTTCCCGAATACAGTTTCACCATTCGCAGAAAATAATTAATCCAGATCTCCGGATGCGGAGGATTCTCTCTTCCGGAATAATACAATGCCGGAAGTCCCATCTGAATAGATTCATAATATTCATCTATATCGTATGCAAAATATTCTTCTAACGATCCGATTCCATTAAATCCGTAACCGTTCAAGTCCATAATATAACCGGATAACAGTCTTGCTGTTCTGCCATTGCCGTCTTCGAACGGATGTATTGTCACTAATTGATAATGCACCACTGCTGCTACGATCAGAGGGTGATCATCCGTAGTATTTACATACTCCACTAATTCATCCAAAAGTCCCGGAATGTCACAATATTCCGGGGGAATATAATCCGGATTCCCTGTTTTGGAATCATACACTGCAAACAGAACTCCGGGCGGCATAGGTCCTCTGAGACCTATTTTTTCTTTGGACGCCCCATTTTCCACCAGTTTCTGTACATCTAAAATAAGTTTCTTGGAAAATTTTTCTTTATTCTTCACCTTTTCTTCGAGAAAATTCAACGCCAAAAAATAATTCCGGACTTCCTGCTCCGGTTTCAGATAATGCTTTCTTTCATCACTTTCTATTACTTCGTTCACCTGTTTTTCCGACAAGGGATTTCCCTCTATCTTGTTCGAGGCATACGAACTTTTTTTCTTTGAATTTTTGCGAAGCTTATTCATAACTGTTTTGGAGAGCTTTACTGACGATACTTTATATCTATTCTGTTCAATTTCTATAATATATCTTAAAATTTCATTCGTTAAAGTCACTTTAATCATATAAAAAAGCCTCCCTTTCAAATATTATTATATCCAAAAAGGAGAACTTTTTCCATTAATATTTCACTATTTTTTCACTATTTTCCACTTCTACTTTTCATCAACGACCTGAAAGATGTAGAACTTGAGGTAATAGCTCTCGTCCGCTGCCCACAGGATTGGATGATCCGGGCCCTGTGTCTTGAATTCTACCTGGCGGAGACGCTTATGCGCACCATGAGAAGCTTCCCGGATTGTTTTGGCAAAAAGCTCCGGATCCATGAAATGGGAGCAGGAACAAGTTACCAGGAATCCGCCGTCTTTCACCAGCTTTAAGCCCCTAAGATTGATCTCACGATATCCTTTTACAGCATTTTTGATGGAATTGCGGGACTTGGTAAAAGCGGGCGGATCCAGGATCACCACATCATATTTCTCACCCTGTGCTTCCAGTTCCGGCAATAACTCGAAGACATCTGCACATCGGAAGCTTACCGTATTTTCCAGTCCGTTCAGCTTCGCATTTTCCGTTGCCTGATCCACAGCCAGCTGGGAAGCATCCACACCCAGAACACTCTTCGCTCCGGCAATTCCCGCGTTCAATGCAAAGGAGCCGGTGTGTGTGAAGCAGTCCAGCACCTTTTTATCCTTACAGAAACGATGAATGGCGGCACGGTTATTCTTCTGATCCAGGAAAAATCCGGTCTTCTGTCCGTCCTCTACATCCACCATGTAATGCACACCGTTCTCCACAATCTCTACTTTCGTGTCAAACGGTTCGCCGATGAAGCCCTTGTAACGCTCCATACCCTCCTGTAAGCGTACCTTGGCATCGCTTCTTTCGTAGACACCGCGGATGGCAATGCCATCCTCTGCCAGTACTTTCTTCAAAGAATCAATGATCACAAGCTTCCACTTGTCGATTCCCAGTGCCAGAGACTCCACTACCAGTACATCCGAGAATTTATCGATGACAATACCCGGCAGGAAATCCGCCTCTCCGAAGATCAGACGGCAACTGGAGGTATCAATGGTCTCCTTGCGGTAATTCCATGCATCCCGCACCCTCTGCTCAAAAAATACCTCATCGATCACCGTATCCTTCCTGCGGGCCAGCAGACGGAGCGTGATCTTGGAATTGGTATTGATATAACCGTATCCCATAAAATAACCGTCAAAATCATGAATGTTTACAATGTCACCATTCTCAAACGTCCCCAGGATGGATGCGATCTCATTATCAAATACCCACATTCCCCCGGCTTTCAGCGTTCTTCCTTCTCCTTTTTTCAGCGTTACCGTTGTATTGTACATAGAATTTCCTCTCTTAATTTCATGGTTTTATCGTTTTTGCAACTTTTTCTTCTATCATATTCGTTTTTTGCTTGACAATCAATGGGTTTTTATTTATTATTTTAATGTTGACGCGATTCGTGTTAATAATCGTCGCGTGGCTCAGTTTGGTAGAGCGCTGCGTTCGGGACGCAGAGGTCGCAAGTTCGAATCTTGTCGCGACGACTAAAAATACTCCCTCACACATGTGTGAGGGAGTATTTTTGTTCTTGCAACTATTCAAACTTACGACCTCTAACTGGTTCGGACACATCGTTCGGGCGCAGAGGGTCCACGAGGTCCGGGGGACCTCGGCCTGGACCGACCGAAGCGGAGCGGAGACCCACGAGGTCCAGTGGACCTCGGCTTTGAGCCGACCGAAGCGGAGCGGAGACCCACGAGGTCCGGGGGACCTCGGCCTGGACCGACCGGAGCGGAGCGGAGACCGCAAGTTCAACTTTCGCTGGTTCAATCGCTGGCTGAACGCCACACATTCTCTCCAATTCCCATTACTACAAACACCGTCGAAATATTCATCACCTGCTGAAAACTAAACATATTATTCACTGTATACGCCAGCACACAGATCCCGCAGGCTCCGACCAGCATCTTGCTCTCCCCGGCACGAAGAAAATCTCTGATCGCCGTGATCATCATCCCTGCGTAGCTTACCAATCCCAGCACTCCTATATCCACCAAAACCGTCAGCCATTCATTGTGTGCATTCGTAAGCCGGTTCCCGCCAAAACGGTCATTCACCATCGTCTGCAGTCCCACACTTCCCTCGTTGGATAAAAATGCATACAGGCAATCCGGTCCCACGCCGAATATTTTATGCAGAAAATCCGCCTCCCAGAAGCATCTGGCACCTGCTGCCCAGGTACCGCCCCGGGCACTCCCCCAACTGACATTAAACGTCAGCCATTTTGTCACATTCGGGTCTGTGATGTTGGGAGTCAACGCACCACCGGCTAAGGTATTGATCAGCGTCAGTAACAAAACAAGCAATATCATAACCGGTACCGCAATAGCGATCCCACAATAGATTCTATGTAACATTTTCTCCGGATAACTTCGTCTTACCCGGGTTCTGTGTATCCAATACAAAATAATTCCCGACAGAATCGTCATAAATATGCCTGCAATCGAAAACGTCAGCAGATCTGTAATTCCTTCCAGGATCAGTTCCCGGGAAAATATATTCAACCGGCGGAGAACACAGGTAATCAGACACGCTGCGGAAAACATCGTCATCTCCTGCCAGAACACTTCCATCCTCCCGCTGTCTCTCACGGACATCCCGAATAATACGAACATGACCACTGCGAAGGTTACAATGCCGCTGCTGCTTCCCTGAGTCGCCAACGAGGCGAAGCCGATCGTCACATATGCCATCAGCAACAGCTTTTTCCATGTCATCTCCTCCATCCTCCACAGCAGATAGACTCCCCCGAATAATATCGTCACCAGATACCCGCAATACCAGTTGATATTTCCGATCGTCGAGATAAAGGAAGGGGTCACGTACTCCGGATCCACCGGTAGCAGACCAAACTTATTCACATATCCCAGAGAAAAAACAACCGCAGACACCGGCAGTACCAGCGCCGGGATCCAGCTCTTCCACTGCCACATACGGGAGATCATAAAATACACGATTACCGCTCCCAGCTGCGTCCACATTCCCATCCGCCAGGACGCTGTCCCCCACAATGCTTCTTCCCGGTAATTCGTAAACAGATACGACAGTAATACCGCGATCCCATATAACGCCGCGAATTTATCCGTACTGCTCAGATTCTTCCACAATCTCCCCGGCAATTCCCTGATCCCCGGCAGCTCCTTTGCACGGATCACCGTAATGAGACGAAAAACCGCCCACAGGACAAATACCGGCAACAATGCCTTTCCTCCGTAGGTCATGGTCTTTCGGAAAAAATTCTCCTTCTCCGTTCCAATCTGTGCATAGCCTTTATTATAAAGCGGCAATACCAGCAATACCACACACATATATACGCTGATCACAATATCACACAAAAAACCATGGAAACTGCAAAGTGTCTCCTCCACAGATTCCGTTTTCTTTTTTCCGGTTGTATGTTTTGCCATAATCATGCCCTTCCAAAGCATCCTTCAGTAATAGAACTATCCCTTTTATGATAGCTTTCCGGACTTCTTTCGTCAATCTTTTCTCAGGATCGAGCCTCTTCGTTTTTCTGCCGGTCAGACATCTTAGACAGGCTATGATACGTCTCGTAGATCAGCACAAATCCCAACGGTCCCTTGATGATCCCCCAGACGCCGAACAGCTGGATCCCGGCATATAGCGACACTAATACAGCAATGGGAGACACTCCTATTTTCCTGCCGATGAGACGGGGCTCCAGTATCTCCCGCAGGAAAATACATACCACATACAGCACACCGCAGATAAGCGCTCTACCGAAGCTTCCCTCCAATAGCTGCCAGATTCCCAGCGGCACCAGCACCACCCCCGTCCCGATAAAAGGCAGCGCATCCAGAATTCCCGCCAGGATCCCCCACAGCACTCCATGCTGTATCCCCGCAATCCCTAACGTAGCCGCTGCCGTCAGTGCGATCGCCGACATGATGATCCCCTGTGCTTTTACAAAGGTAGCGATATAGCGGACGATCCCACAGATCACCTCCAGCAGCACATGGCAGGACTCCTGATCCAGCAGATGGTTCATGATCCCGTCATAGTCTTTCGCCAACAGTACCGACGCAATGAGAAACGTCACCAGGAATCCTCCCAGCTCCGTGAACCACCGCACATACTGCATGGATTGCGACAGCATCCCCGGCAGTATGTTCTCCTCCAGCGAATCCAGTCCCTCCTGCAGTCTGCCGCTGACCGTATTTTCCAGATAGGAAGCGTCCACGCCAATGATCTCTCCCACACCGTGACACAGATCCCGTACCATCGCCAGCCACTCCTGCTCCCTCGCATCCATACTCCGGATCCACACCGGCAGACTTCCCAGCACCCAGGAACTCAGTACCCATAACAGTACAGCCAACAGCAGTGTCGCCAGAATCAGAAGCACTATGGCGTTTAACGGTCTTGGAAAATGCAGTTTGCGGTTCATCCGTTTCATCACCGGTCCGAATATCGTGACGAAGAGCATCGCCAGCAGCACCGGTGCCAGAAGCGGTGTCAGATATTGCAGAAAAAAATAGACTGCTCCCGTCACCGCAAGCAGTACTATCATCTTTTTTCCTATAATGTTTTTACCGAATTCTCCCCAGTCCATTCCGCACACTCCCTTTTTGGGATTAGTGTGCTCTGAGAGACTTTTTTTATCCCCTTTTGGAGATTCCGCTTTCATTCTCTGTGAGTTTTTTCAATTCCTCCATCGCAAAACCTGCAAATGCCGGATTCTTCGGCACTACCCGGAATCCCATCTTTTTCCCGGAAATGGGATGGACAAGCTCCAGAGAATACGCGCATAGTGCCACGCCGCGATATTTCTGCGCAGGCATCGCCTCTTTTAGCACTGCCGTTCCATACTTCGTATCTCCAAACAGTGGAAATCCCGCATGTGCGAACTGCACCCGGATCTGATGAAACCGTCCGGTCCCGATCGTTACGTCTGCAAGCGCAAGCGGAGAAGGATCGTTGATCTCTTCCAAAATGCGATAGTGCAGCGCGGCAATCTTCGCATCTGCAAATTCCTGCTCCCTGCCGGTCACTGCCACCGCCACATTACCTTCCTTGCGAAGGTAATCCACAAGATCCCCCTCCGGGCAGTCAGGATATCCACAAAGTACTGCATAATAATGTTTATTCAGCGCACCTTCTGTTAATTGCTTCGACAATGCCGCTGCTGCCTTTTTGTCTTTGGCAAATACCAGTAGTCCTTCTACCGGCTGATCCAGTCTGTGGACTATACCCAGATACGGCTCTCCTTTTCCCGGTCCCGGCCTCCCCGCGCCGGGAAGCTTTGCAAGATAGGATTTCAACTCGCTGACCACATCCGGTTGTCCGATCCCGGCGGACTGTACCGCCAGTCCCGCCGGTTTGCGGATGACCAGTATGCTGTTATCTTCATATAATATTTCCGTTTTCATAACCTATTCCTCTGTCATCCCCCTAACCGTTGTTCCGGATGTTAAGCTATACCGTTGCATCTCTATCGCCTAATCACTTTCTCAATCCTTTAGGATAATGATTCTTCATGATGCCGCCTGCCAGCTTCCCCCAGCCAAGGCTACAGTCATCCACGCAGATCAGATACCAGCCCTTCTCGCCTTCCGCGGAAAAAGTCTGTCCCTTCAGATAAGCCGCGGCTTCCTCCACAGACAGCTTCCACACATGCTTCACATCCTCTGGGCGCAGTGCCAGGGCTAACGCGTGCGCCGGTTCAAAACGGTTCTTTTTCAATGTGCCCAGATGAAGTCCCGGGCGCAATACCTTCAGTCCTTTCACCCCGGGCATTCTCTCCGGCATGAGGTACAGGTTATCGCCAAATGCCAGAAAGCCTTCTCCGGCAGTGCATAGTCCTGCTTTGATCGTCTGCTCCTCCGAAAAGGTCTCTTTTGCGAAGTTAAAATACTCTGCCCAGTCTTTTGTCAGATTCTTCGCCGGAATTCCCTTCTCTGATCCGGTGGCACTCACCGGTTGATATCCTTCCGGAAGCTCTCCCTTTTTCTGTAATACTGCGGCATAATGCCCCTCGCCGCGTAACTTATGGGGCCACAGACGTAAAGTCCCCGTAATGCCTGGTGCCGGATTCTCTACACAACCGGGAATGCCGTCGCAGCCTTCCGGGATCCCCAGTTCCTTTTTATCGATGGGGACAATCTCGAATTCCTCATGCTTTGCCAGGAAACGGCTGATGCTTCCCTCATTTTCCGCAGGCGCAAAGGTGCAGGTAGAATATACCAGTCTGCCTCCCGGGACTAACATCCGTGCCGCGCACTCCAGGATCCCGTCCTGTCTGTCTGCACATAACTGCACATTTTCCGGGCTCCATTCCTCACAGGCCACTTCATTTTTCCGGAACATTCCCTCTCCGGAGCAGGGTGCATCCACCAGGATCCGGTCAAAATATTCCTCGAAAATATCCGCCAGGTGCTCCGGTGTCTCATTCAATACACAGGCATTGCGGATGCCCATGCGCTCCACATTCTCTGACAGTATTTTCGCCCTCGCCGGATGGATCTCATTCGTGACAAGCAGTCCCTCTCCCTCCATCGCGGATGCGATCTGGGTACTTTTCCCTCCGGGAGCAGCACATAGATCGAGGATCCGCTCCCCGGGCTGTGGTGACAGTAGTGTCACAGGTGCCATGGCACTGGGTTCCTGGATATAATAAAGTCCCGCTTCATGCCAGGGATGCTTTCCCGGCTGATCCTCTTTGGTATAGTAATATCCGTTCTCCGCCCAGGGAACCTGCTGCAGCTGAAAAGTCTGCTTTACTTTTTCTGTTATGACAGACATGTCATCCCTTTTTAACGGATTCAGACGCAATGCCTGATATTTCTCATGCTCAAAGCTTGCCAGGAACTCTTCATATTCCGATCCCAAAAGTCCCTGCATTCTCTCTGTAAATGACTGCGGAAGCATAGGTTTCCTCCATCTCTGTCCTCTATTCCGAACTCTGTTCCCATTAACTGTATCACAGCTCCTATCCGCGGGCAATCATTTCTTGCCAAGCTTCACAGACACAATTATAATATTGGTTGTAAGTGCTTGTTTTTTAGTTTTAAAAGGTAACCCATTGTTTGTATTTTCATTCGTTGATTCTCGAACTCGAATAAGAAAAGAGGTTATTATGTCTATTTTCAGAAAAACGCTCAGCTGTGCGGTACTGGCAGCCTTAGGCACCTGTGCTCTCGCCGGCTGTGGCAGGCAGGATACGTCAAATGAAGCCACAACATCTGCTTCCCCCGAAGCGCCTGCTGCCATCACGGAAACCATCTCCGAAAGTACCGCTTCCTCTGAACAAACATCGTCCTCCGAAGCATCCGGGGCACAGCCCGCTGAAACCGAACCAGCAGTTTCCGAGGCGCCCTCTGTCGATGACTCCACCCCCTTCGGACAGCACGGCGCTCTCCATGTGGAGAACGGGAAGCTGACCGATGCAGACGGGAACATTGTCCAGCTCTACGGTATGTCCACCCACGGTATTGCCTGGTTCCCCCAGTATATCAATTATGATTCCTTCCGTACCCTGCGGGACGACTGGAATACCAACTGTATCCGCCTCGCCATGTATACAGCGGAGTACGGCGGTTATTGCGCCGGCGGTGATAAGGAACAGCTGAAGCAGCTGGTAAGAGACGGTGTATCCTACGCCACAGAGCTTGGAATGTACGTGATCGTAGACTGGCATATTTTAAGTGATTGCGACCCGAATCAGAACAAAGATGAGGCGATCGCCTTTTTCCGGGAAATGTCGGAAGCTTTTGCTGACAACGACAATGTGCTCTATGAGATCTGTAATGAGCCCAACAGCGGTACCTCCTGGGACAGCATCAAGTCCTATGCCGAGGAAGTCATCCCGGTGATCCGGGAACAGAAGCCGGATGCCGTCATCCTCGTAGGAACCCCTACCTGGAGCCAGGAGATCGACAAAGCCGCAGCTTCCCCGCTTACCTTTGATAATGTAATGTATACCCTGCATTTTTACGCAGGCACCCACAAAGATGACCTGCGTAACCGCTTAGAGACCTGCGCACAGAACAATCTTCCGGTCTTCGTCAGTGAATTCGGTATGTGCGACGCTTCCGGAAATGGTGCCAATGACTTCGATTCCACGACCAAGTGGCTGGATCTGCTGAACAAATATCAGATCAGCTTCTGCTGCTGGAATCTGGCGAACAAGGACGAAAGCAGCAGTGTCTTCAAGGCTGCCAGCACGACTCTCTCCGACTGGACCGATGAGGACTTCAATGAATCCGGACGGTGGATCCGTGAGTATTTCCGCAGTATGCCGTAGAGATTGCACTACATTAATTCTTCGTCATAGACTGCTCTGCCACCGCCGATGAATTTCGGTCTAGTGCGGGCGCATACCACATGGGCGTCTCCGATCTGTCCGGTCCGGAGACGCACCGGTACTGCCACATCTCTCAAATGCATTCCGATCAGCGTATCCCCAATATCCATTCCTGCTGCCGCCTGAATATGTTCTACTGCCACCGGATGTTCAAATGCTTTATACGCTGCCGTAGCGAAGGATCCTCCCGCCTTGGGCTGGGGAACCACATTGACCATAGGATAACCGTATTTTACAGCTGCCTCTTTTTCCAGGATCAGTGCGCGGTTCAGGTGTTCACAGCACTGGGCTGCCAGATAGACGCCTGCTTCCTGCGTTGCCTGATAGATTCCACCGAAGACCACCTCTGCCAGCTCCGGGCTGGAATAAGTACCGATGGATGCGCCTCCCACCTCACTGGTGGAACACCCTACTACAAACAGTTCTCCCGCCTCCGGCTTAGCTTTCTCCAGGATCTCCCTGGCTGCGGAATATGCCTCTTCTGCAATGATTGTCATATCTTCTGTCATGATGCTGCCTCCTTACATAATAAAATAAATAACTCTATAACAATAAACACACTATAACAGACCGTTTATAAATAATAATGGAAGCAAAAAGCCCACATTGGCCACTGTAAACCATCCAAAATACCGTTTCTTTTCCCCAGGGATCTGACTTGCCACCTGCTTATAAGAGATCAGGCTTGCCATAGAAGCGATCAATGTGCCCAGACCGCCCAGATTCGTTCCAACGATCAATGCTTTCACATTTTCTGTAAAACCGGACAGCAACAGTGCTGTCGGTACATTGCTGATCACCTGGCTGGCAGCCACTGCCGTCATGACTTCCCTTCCTTCAATAATTTTTTGTAAAAAGCTGCAAAAAGCAGGCATTCTTCCTATATTTCCTATGAAAATAAAAAATCCCACGAAGGTAAGCAGCAGCGAATAATCCACTTTTCCTATGATCGTGCGGTCTAGGATTCCAACCCCAAGCACCACAATTCCAAGCGTTACCGGATAGGGAATCATATGCGCCACCGTTAACAGACACAACAAAAATAATATCAGATAAAACACAGGCAGATATCTCCGCCATCCTGCCGTTTCCTGCCCGGCATCTTCTGCCTGCAACGCCCCTGCCACATCTCTGACGGCAATGTCACTGTGTTTCGCCGCAACCGCCGTACAGATAAGCAAAAGGAGCAGCGACACCATAGAATACGGCAGCATCAGCCTTATAAATGCAATCGGGGACATCTGTATTTTCCCATATAAATACAGATTCTGTGGATTACCAATGGGTGTCAGCATACTTCCCAAATTCGCTGCGATCGTCTGTAATACTACCACCGGAACTGCCAGTTTCCGGACAGCCTCCTCTCCGGACAGACGGAGTACCGTAAACGTAAAAGGCACAAAAGTGATCAATGCCACATCATTCGTGATCAACATGCTGAAAAAGAAGCACAGCAATACCAGAATTTCTGCCAGCGCAATCACATTGTGGGTATGCTGCAATAATATCCTGGCAACCCTGCGAAATATGCCCAGCTTCTGCAATCCCGCCATCACAGTCATCAGACAGAATAAAATCGCCAGCGTCCGAAAATCAATATATCCGATATATTCTGTGTCCGGCGGGATCATTACCGCCGACAATACTGCCAGCACCATCGCCGCAGTCAACACCGTCTCTTTTTTTACAAATTCTATGATTTTGTTCTTTATTTTCATCGTTTTGTCCCTCAGGCATCCCCCGCGCCGTATCTCACAAAAAATTTTTACAGGAATATAGTAAAATTAAGAATATTTTCTACGGAGCATGCTATGTCTGTTCTGCCCTCATTGCTCTTCGGTATCTCCGCCAGTCTGGATGCACTTCTGGTAGGCTGCGCACTCGGACTGCAGAAGGTCCCTCTTCCTGCAAAACACAATCTGCTGATCAGCGCAGTCACTCTCATCGGTACTGTGATCTCTATAAGCCTCGGTAACCTTTTACTGCCTCTGATCCCCGGTGAGATCGCAACCCGGACCGGAAGCAGTATCCTGATCCTGTTCGGGCTCTACTATGTCGGAAAATGGCTGGTCTCCAGATGGCGCTGCAGTTCTTCAGATAACAGCAGTCTATGCCGGGAAAAGAAAAAATTTGCCGAACATCGGAATCTGACTCTCCCGCAGACACTGGCTCTGGGCTGTGCCCTCTCCATGAATAATATCGGTATCGGATTCTCCGCCAGCATTACCGGACTTCCTTTTCTGCCTGCCTCGATATCCACCTTTTTCTGTTCCTTCGGATTCCTGACACTGGGGAGCCGCCTGGGGCGTTCCGTCCTCCTGCAACGGGTCGGAGAATATGCCGATCCCATCTCCGGGCTCTTATTGATCCTGTTAGGTCTGTGGCAATTATATCACTGATGAACTGAATAGTTACCAAAATAATGGGGAATCTATCTGAATAATACAATATACCCACCGGGCAGTCTATGCAATCATTATATCATTATTCAGAAAGGATTCCCTTTTTATGGCACAAAACATTTCGTTATCCACAGAACTTTCCCAAAATATTGATCTTCTCCACCGATTGCTTCCTCTGGGTAAAAGCTTTGACCTGATCACACGCGATCTCCGGTTGGGGGAAACTCCGGCATTCTGGCTGGGGATCAATGGTTTCTGCAATACCGAGATCCTCCAGCAGATCTTCTCCGACCTGCAGGATCCTCACTATACACTGGATCCCGAGATTCGGGATCTCCCACTCTATGTGCAGAGCAGGCTCGGCTATGCCCAGGTGTCACTGACCTCCTCTGTGGATGATATCCTGCAAAATCTCTTAAGTGGACCTTCCATCCTCCTGGTGGATGGCTTCGATCAGGCGGTGATCATTGACGTCCGTACCTATCCCGTCCGCAGTATCTCCGAGCCCGATACCGAACGGAGCACCCGGGGTGCCCGGGACGGCTTCGTGGAGACACTTTTATTCAATACAAATCTTATCCGCCGCCGGGTGCGTTCTGCAAAACTGACCTTCTCCATCTGCACCCTGGGAACAGAGAGCCGCACCGATGTAGCGATCGCCTATCTGGAAGGCCAGGTTAACGAGGAGTTATTAGAGGCTCTGAAGCAAAAGCTCTCCCGCTTACAGATCACTTCGCTGACTATGGGCAGCAAAAGCTTAGAAGAACTTCTGATTCAAAAAAGATGGTGGAATCCCCTGCCCAGCATCCAACTGACAGAGCGTCCCGATGTGGCATGCAGCTACCTGTGCGAAGGACACATTCTGCTCATTGTGGACAATTCTCCCGCCGTTTTATTGCTTCCCGGTACGATCTTCCAGTTTACCCAGAGTCCGGAGGACTATTACAACAATCCCCTGACCGGAACTTATTTCCGCATGATACGCTTTCTGTGCATTCCGGTGAGTCTTTTGCTTCTGCCGGTATTTTTACTTCTCTCCGCCTATTATCCCGAGATCACCGCCTCGCTGCAGCTCACACCCGTCAGCGATCTGTCACCCTTCCGTCTTTTTTTCTATGTGCTGGCGGTGGAGTTCCTCTTAGACCTCTTCAAATACTCTGCCGCACTTAGTTCCAGCCGTGTCTCCGGTGCACTGTCTATCGTAGGGGGATTGTTGATTGGTGACATTGCTGTCAGCCTTAACTGGGCCTCTACCGAAGTCCTCTTCTATGCCGCCGTCACCATGTTGGCGAATCTTTCCCTCTCCAGCATAGAATTCGCCGATGCCCTGCGCATCTATCGAATTCTTCTGGTCGTCACAACAGGGCTCTGGGGATTGCCAGGATTCCTTATCGGTCTGACACTGGTGACAGTCTCTATTTTGACTACCCCGACCTTCGCGGGCTTCAGCTACTTCTGGCCCCTCTTTCCTTTTAACGGCCCGGCTCTCCGAAGCCTCCTGTTCCGCCGCCCCACCTACAAAGCCCAGCCCAGTAAAGTCTGGTCCCGTGGACATGTGCATACAAAATAAAACTCCTATACGGAGCGCGAGACATCGAGAACATACGGTACCTTGTTACTTACTAATCATTTCAGACGGATTTGTACTATCTTAACATTGAGGATCAAGCGCGAGACGGCGCACGAGGTCCGGGGGACCTCGGTCTGCGCGGACCGGAGCGGAGCGTAGACATCGAACTTTCGAGCCCAGGATTGGGCTCGAAAATAAAAAGGAGCGATGCTTTATGCATCACTCCTTTCAGACTGTAGACAAAGCTCCCTCACAGGAAGGAGCTTTTCTTGTGTCATGACTGCAAAAATTATGTACTTACAA
>PPYF01550557.1_pt1 | contig 13983 bp, 13 predicted proteins | sample 1559871 | NCBI WGS metagenome assembly PPYF01 (sample SAMN08240021, study PRJNA423297) | Human gut metagenome, whole genome shotgun sequencing project. | reverse complement strand
TGATGGAGATGTCTTTTTCTTTGTGATATGCGGTGATTCTGTAATAATTTGCCATAGTGTTTTCTCCTTTATGCAGCAATTTTTTTGAGTTGTCTGTTTGCAAACGGCAACGTAACTAAAATCGGGGATACCATGCTGGAATACGATAGCGTTGTAAAAGACAAACTTGTGAAAGTCGGAGATAAAGTTGTAACGTATGACGCAAGCAATCCGCTTGTTCCCACGTCTTACAACGGCAACACGTACACCTTTGAAGGTAGAAGGCTTGCAAGAATCCAAAAAGGCGGAAAAGTCATAGACTATACGTACAACGACCAAGGTTTGAGAATAAAGAAAACCATTACGGAAAACGGAACGTCTTTGGAAACTCGCTTCTTCTATGACGGCGCCAAGCTTATTACGGAGATAACACCGGAGCATAGATTGGATTTCCTGTATGACGAGAACGACAGATTGTACGGCTTTGTATTGGACAAAACTGCGATGTACTTCTATGTAAGAGACACGCTTGAGAATATTCTCGGCATTATTGACAAAAATGGCAACCTTGTTGTACAATATACATACAATGCATGGGGCAAACCCGAAAGCACAACCGGCACCTTGGCAACAACAGTTGGAGAAATCAACCCGTTCCGATACAAAGGTTACTATTTTGACAAGGAAACGGGAATGTATTATTGCCACACCCGTTATTATGTGCCCGATTGGTGCAGATGGCTTTGTGCAGATAATATAGCATATATTCGTTATGATAGTTTGCAACAAATGAATTTGTTTGCATATTGTTCCAACGAACCGGTCAAGTCTTTGGATCCTTCAGGATGTATTGCTCTGACCGCAAGTGCAATAATTGCACTATTTGCAGCATTGTTTGCAACTGCCGCAGTTGTAACAACCATTGCTGTGGTTGAAAGCAACACTCATTTTATCGAAAATACGGTAAAAGGTGTGGCTGAAAAGGCCAGTTCAATTATAGATAATGTTCACAAATTAATTACCGCATACGCTGCAAAATTAGTAGCCAATAGATTCTATAATTCTAATGAAAAACATCACATAGTGGCAAAGAAAGATCCGCGTGCGGCATTGTCGAGAATGATTCTTAAAGCATCCGGGATTGATATAAATGACGAAAAGAATTTGGTTGATGTCAAAAAAGGCTATCATAGGGTTTTGCATACTAATGTATATTATGCGATCTTGAATACGAGCATGTCATTTGCATATATATCAAATGGTAGTGATGGTGTAAAAGACATGTTGCTGTTTTATAGAAAGATTTTAGGAGGATTAAACTAATATGGCAGAATATGATGAGAAAGTGTTCGCAAGATTGTTAGATATAGCTCAAAGACATCGAAATTGTTTGGATGAACACAAAGACATCATCTTGCAATGTCCCAAAAAGCTTATGAGTAGAGGAATTGATTTGTACGGGATGTTTTGGCCGGATTCGGAAATAGGCAAATATTTCACTTATAAAGGGCGGCTTACTAAAAATGAAAAATCAAGGCATTATTCGTACTACTTTGATGAGCAAAAGCGCCTGCGTCTTACCGAAAGATTTAATGATGATGGAACTATATTAAATTATATTTTCTATTATTATTATGATAATTCCGTTGAAATAGTATGGTATTCGTTTAGCGAAAAGAATGTTTGTATAACCGGTTTTATTGATTATGTCGAGGGTAAAATATCTAGATTTGTTGAGTCATATGATCTTAGCCGAGTGTTACGAGACGATAAAAAGGTAGAGTCATATAATGAGTATGTCTTTGATAGAGAACCTGACTTCGTAATACACAGGGTTTATGCAACGGATATGTTTAGTGATGGAAGAATATGGGAAACCCAAAGCAAATATCGAAAACACTAATCAATAATGCTGACTCTATAGTGGAATTAATATAGAAATAGGAGGATTTAGATCCTCCTATTTCTATGCCATCAGCTAATTCTAGGTCTAATTTTGTCACAGACAATAGCCTTTATATTGACTATGAAGGAACCATAGTTGACACGGGGCTTGTATTTGATACAGGCAAGTGGCACACCGTAGGTATTTCGTTTAATGAAGAGACAGTCAGAAGTGAGTTCGAAGAAATTCAGCCGATGGGATTGCGACCTCCGGTTACCTTCAAACATTATCTTTATCTGCGCATTTTCTTGGACGATCAAGTTTACGCCACGGTTTATAGACATACGGACACGGCGCAATCACGCACAATTATGATCGGCAGGACATTTGAAGATAAGGGCTCTGCAAGCAATTCTTTCGGTGGACTTATGGAGACTCTTGTGCTTTGCAACAAATATATTACGCAAGATGAATTTGTGAGAATGGCAGCAAAATTGAATTGTTTGACCAAAGAGAGTTCTTTCGATGAATTTGGAATGTACCAAGGCAGTGAAATTCGCAAAAGCGGCACGAGTATTCTTTCCAACAAGTTGACGTACAAGTCTTTGGACAAGACGGAAAACGGCAGAACATACAAACAACTTTCCAAGGTCGTTGCGGCAGAAACTATCACGGCAGGCGGCACGACTCTTGCTGACAGAGCGTACACCACGGACAATCTCGGCAGAGTTACGGGTATCACGGACAGCAAGTTCGGCAACCATTCTTATGAGTATGATTGCAAGGGCTTCCTTGTCAAAGACGGAGATACGGTATATGAGTACGATGCAAACGGCAACGTAACCAAAATCGGCAACACCGTGCTTGAATACGACAGCGTTGTCAAAGACAAACTTGTCAAGGTCGGCGGCAAAGTAGTTGCCTATGACGCAAACAATCCGCTTGTTCCCACGTCTTATGACGGCAATACTTATACATTTGAAGGCAGAAGGCTTGCACGAATCCAAAAAGGCGGAAAAGTCATAGACTATACGTATAACGACCAAGGTTTGAGAATAAAGAAAAACGTTACGGAAAACGGAACGTCTTTGGAAACTCTCTTCTTCTATGACGGCGCCAAGCTTATTGCGGAAATCTCGCCTGAACACAGATTGGATTTCCTGTATGATGAGAACGACAGATTGTACGGTTTTGTGTTGGACAAGACGGCGATGTACTTCTACGTGCGGGACACGCTTGAGAACGTATTGGGCATTGTTGACAGCACGGGCAACCTTGTGGTACAATATGCATACAATGCATGGGGCAAGAACCTTGGCATAACCGGCACCTTGGCAACAACTGTGGGCGAATACAATCCGTTCCGCTACAAAGGCTACCACTTTGACAGCGACACGGGCATGTACTACTGCCACACCCGCTATTACGTCCCGGACTGGTGCAGATGGCTTTGTGCGGATGGCGTTATAGGACTTGATCCGTTCGGCTTGTTTGACCAGAATCTCTATTGTTATTGCGGAAACGATCCTGTAAACTACTTTGATCCGACAGGTCATAGTGCAATTCTAATTGGCCTTATTATTGGTGCAATTTTCGGTGCGGCAGCAGGCTTTGGCCTTGCAACATATAAAGACTACAAAGATGATGGCAAAGTATTTAACGGCAGTGTAGAGTGGTATGAGTATGTAGGTTTGACTATTGCTGGCGGGATAATAGGTGGCGGATTAGGTGCAGGTGCCGGATATATTGCTTCGTCAATAGGTTCATCTTTTGCCGCAGGTGGTTTGTCATTCTCTAGCAGCGGAGCTGTCGCTATGCTCTCTTCGTGTCAAACAACGTTTGTAGAGATAGCGGGTGTTATGGGAGCAGGTGTCTTATTTGCTTCTACAAATAGGCCTGGTGACAACCGAAAACAGAATGAACAGTATCGTGAAGCAATGCGCCGATTGGGCTTCTCTAAAAAGGACTGGCAATGGCGCTATGGCCATGATCATTTGCCACAAAAAAGCATGGGCTTTAAGGAACTTGTAGATTTCTTAAGGAGTTTGTTTAGTAAACTAAAATAGGGAGCATATAATGAACATACTAGATATCTTAGGAAGTAGGAGTGTTTTGGTTTCAATATCTCGAATTTGTGATTTGATAAAACTGGATTTCAGAAATGAAACCGGAATTATATGCGTGCATATTCAAAGTGCGCTTATGAGAGGTCTTAAAAATGATAAGCTTTTAATTTCATCAAATGATATTTTCTTGCCATGCAAAAACTACAAAAAGAAACCATTCAAGAAATTTCATTGGGATCAGCCTAATAGTACATTGTTTGATGATATGTTATCAGATTTCAAAGATGAAATAATTGAAAAAGAGCTTTGTAGTGTCCAATATTTAGGCAAAGACTTGTTGTTGAAGTTTGAAGATAACTACAGAATAGAAATTTTGGTTTGCACATTGGAACAAGATAGAGAGTTTTATAGAGTTTTTAGAAAAGATGATCTCGATAGCCATTTTGTTGTAGAATCTTAATAGTTGGTATAAAAATAGGCAGATTCATATCTGCCTATTTTTATGCTGTTTGTAAATTTTATATCACAAGTGGAATCATGAAAAGATTAATTATTTGATATGTAGAATTTGCTGATGGAGATGTCTTTTTCTTTGTGATATGCGGTGATTCTGTAATAATTTGCCATAGTGTTTTCTCCTTTATGCAGCAAGTTTTTTGAGTTGTCTGTTTGCAAACGGCAACCACTTTTTGTTTACAAACTCAAGGATGTTATCGTTTGGAGTGCTGTCGTTCTTTCCGTAACATTGAAGTATTTTCTTGCGAGATGGCGAGTATTCCACCGTTACAAGAGGTGTATTCGGAGCTTCTTTCGTTCGGATAAAGAAAATGAGAGATTCTTCTCGCACAAACTTTTGGTCATAGTTCATTCTGCCTACGCAATGTTCAAGGATTTGACCTTCTCTCACAAGGTCGCTTGGGGATAGGGCGATGATTGCAATATAATCGGACTTTCTGTCATATTGCAAACCCAAATACTTCTCGGCAACTGCCGCAAACTTCTCATAGAAGTCTTTACGCTTCTGTTCATCGTCTCGTGCAAGCATCGTGTGGTATTCGTCAATGCGTATATCGTGCCAACGTTTGAAATCGTGGGGATAGCGGTTTTTCTCATCGGTCATATTCAGCCCTAAATTTATTGTCATTTTGCGGACACTTAATGAGGATGAAAGACTTGTCGGCAACCGTTCTTATTTTACGTCACAAGGCTTGAAAAAGCCGATAGAGATAGTAAACACCGATATTGAAAATATTATTCAAAGTGCATTGCTTTTAGGTGATTTGACTACGAAAAAAGAGCCGTACAACGCAACGTTTGAAAATGAGTATCTTGGCACGATAGAATATATTCAAATTGTGTTGGACAAGCCCTTTGATATGTCTTTGATTTCAGATTACATAAATAAATCTACTCCTAGATTTTTGAACATTTCGTTTACTTCCGAAACCTTGCCGTTTGTAAGCGTATAAATCATTTCGGGTTTGAGTATTGACAACATCATAAGTAACGTCGGCATACTTGGCATTGATTTTCCTTTTTTGTAGTCGGAAATCATTGTCGGTTTTACATTGATTGACTTTGCGAGGTCTTTTTGTTGCATAGGCAAATCGGTCAAAAGTTCCTTCATTAGAATTTTGCATACGATAGTCCATATCAATTCTTTTGCTTTGATACGTTCTTCTTCGGTGGCAGTTCCTTGTTGTATCTTCTCGATGATTGCCCCGCCTTTTTGCAAGTCGTTGATATATGGTGTAAAGTCGATTTTTTCCATATAAAAATAATAGTTCTTTTTCTAGTAAAAATCAATTGAAAATGAATTAGAAACTAATCGACAGCAAAAATAATTGGTTTATAACTAATTTTATGCTTGACAATCAGTTAAAAACCAATTACAATATATTGCGTTGGGTGGTGCTCAACGGTTGCTGATAAATAGATACCTAATACGGAAATATAAAAATCTTGATTATGTCGTAAGTTCAGCAACCCTTACGGCATTTTCATTTGGAGCAAAAAAATATGTCGATAATGGAAGAAAACGTCAAATATCTTGTTGAACGTGAAAAGCGTAGGGAATTGCATTGCACCTACACGGTTTCGGAGTGGGCGGATATATGGCTCGATACATTCAAAAAGCAAAATTTGCGTGATTCGTCCATTGATAAATATAAACGAACGATTAAACATATCAAAACACTGTTCGGAGATATGCCGATTGCAAATCTTGATGTCGTTGAGTGCCAACAAAAGTTTAATAGCATTGACAAACCGAGCGTGAAAGATGATTGTTTCGCCTTGCTTAATGAAATGTTGGATAAAGCCGTGAAATGCCGATATATCGATTTTAACCCGTTGGGCGCAGTCGAGATTAAGAAACATAAGAAAAAGCAAGGGAAAGCCTTTACACGCGAGCAAGAAGAAAGATTTGTGCAAGCGTGTCAATCAAACTATCGTGGTGTTGCGCTGCTTGTTGCGTTGTATTGCGGTTTAAGACGTGGCGAGTTGTTGGCTCTCACTACGGACGATATACATCTTAAAGAAAGATATATAAGCATTAACAAGCAATTTCAAGACGGCAAATTTGTTCCGCCTAAAACAAGTGCGGGATATAGAAACGTGCCGATTTTGGATAATCTCTATCCGTATTTGGAAAATTTGGATTTGACAACCCACGAGAGATTGTTCCCGATAAAAGAACACGCAATACGAGAGCATTTTCAAAATGCGTTGAAAGATAGTGGATTGTGGGGACAAGATTTTACATTGCATTCGCTCCGTCATACGTTTACAACGAGATGTGCCGAAAATAATATTGCGATTAAGGTAACGCAAAAGTGGGTAGGGCATTCGACAACCGATATGACGCAAAACGTGTATACGCACGTAAACGATGATTTCGAGAAAGAAGAAATCGCAAAATTTAACAAGGGGGTAAACGATACTATAAATCAAGGAAAAAAGGCTGTTTGAATACAAAAAAATTAGGCTATATACATAGTATATAGCCTAAAAATTGGTGACCCACCGGAGATTCGAACTCCGGACCATCGCATTAAAAGTGCGGTGCTCTACCGGCTGAGCTAGTGAGTCATTGGCAGGGGTAGCTGGATTTGAACCAACGAATGCCAGAATCAAAATCTGGTGCCTTACCGCTTGGCGATACCCCTACAACGCAGTCTATATTATCACCAAAACAAAGTTTTTGCAACAAATATACTGCACTTTTTCGGCAAATGTAAAACTTTTTTACATTTGCCCGTTCGAATCCGATGAAGTAATCTTCGGAATCAAACTATATCGACTCTTTTCAGAGTGACGTAACAAAAGTGGGGTGAATAGTGGGATTCGCGCCGTTTGACCTGTGCCGAGCGACTCGCGCTACACAGGCGCACATTTTTATGCGATTCCGTACGACTTTGCGAAGGTCTGCACTATCACGCCGGGGCAGCCAAACAATTCACCGGATTGTTTGATTTTCTGCCCGTTCGAATCCATACGATTTTGTGATGAATTCGAACTCATACAACTCCGTTCGGAGCTTTGTATCAAAGTGGGGTGAATAGTGGGATTCGAACCCACGACCTCCAGGGCCACAACCTGGCACGCTAACCAACTGCGCTATATCCACCATAATGGCGAGCCTGAAGAGATTCGAACTCCCGACACACGGCTTAGAAGGCCGTTGCTCTATCCTGCTGAGCTACAGGCTCATTGCATCGTCAAGACGCTTTTTAAACGCTCTTTGAGTTGTGGAGCGGGTGATGGGAATCGGACCCACGCAATCAGCTTGGAAGGCTGACATTCTACCATTGAACTACACCCGCACGGACTCAAATTACGCTGTGAAAGAGCAATCTACGATTCAATGCTTGACAATATTATCACATCAAAGGTTTGATGTCAACAAATTTGGGCTAGATTTACGATTTTGACGGTAAATTTTCCGTCGTGCACGACTGCGTAGGCGTATGAGGGCGTGCCGTATGTCGAAGAGCAGACTGCTCCGGGACATACGAGGGTAACTCCGTCGCGTTCGTCGATTTGCGCAAAGTGCGTATGTCCGTAGAAAACGAGGCTGCAACAGAGTTCTTGCGCGCGCAAATACAGCTCCAAAAGCCCGCGTTTGACGTGGTATTTGTCACCGTGCGTGATAAGAATTTTCACCTTGTCGATTTCGATGACTTCCTCGTCCTGAAAAGCGAAATTGTCGCAATTTCCTTTTACTCCGTGAAAGCCTTTATGGCACAAAAGGTCGCCGAGCGCACTTATGCCGTCGCCCAAAAAGAACACGAATTTACTTTCGTTTGCGACTTCGACAAGACGATCCGGAAGAGGGTAATTATGGCTGTCCGAAAATGCTACGATAGTGTTCATAACGTTAGTTTTCGGAGTTGAGTTTTTCAAGCATTGCATGCAAAGCTCTGCCTCGGTGGCTTACTGAATTCTTTTCGTCTGCGGACGCTTCCGCAAAAGTTTTTTGAAGCTCGTCGCTGAAAAACAAAGAGTCGTATCCGAAGCCTTCCGTACCCCGTTCTTCGCGCAAAATCGAGCCTTCGACACGTCCTTTTGCGGTTGCACGCCTTCGAGGTTTTTTAGAAGCAGTTGTCGGTTGGCTTTATCGTTGTGAGCTTCGCCTGCGTAACGCGCGGAATAAACGCCGGGCGCACCGTCAAGCGAGTCAACCATAAGCCCTGTATCGTCTGCAAGCGTGGGCATGTTGCAAAGCTCGCAAATCGTGCGTGCTTTAAGAAGAGAGTTTTCTTCGAGCGTAGTGCCCGTTTCTTCGACGTCAACGTCGATGCCGAGGTCTTTCAAAGACAAAAGCTCCTCGAACGAGTTGCCGAGGATAGCTTTGATTTCGGTGAGTTTATGCTGATTGTTGGTTGCGATTGCAAGTTTCATAAATTAGTCCTTTTTCTTGGTTGTGCCGTTTATGGATTTGCCGACGTTTATGAAGTGGTCCGCAACACGCTCGGAGTTGGACGCAAGCGAGAGATACTGTGCTCCGACGTCGGGAGTACAATCGCCCGCGCGCAATCTTTCTATATGGTTTGCGCCCATTGCTTCGGTGATGTCGTCGATTTCGTCTTCGATTACGTTTGCCTCGTCAAGCGAAGCCGCGTCGCTGTTTACGTATGCTTTCATGACCTTTTGAAACAAATCGTTTATGCGACTTTGCAAGTTGCGCACTTCCGAGATTGCGACGTCCGAAAACTTTTGGTCGGATTCTTTGAGTTTGTCGGCGTATTCGATGATGTTTTCCGCATAGTCGCCGACGCGTTCGAGATCGGTGATCGTGTGGAACGTGGTTGCAAGATAGTTGTGGTCGGCGTCGTTCATTTCGAGCTTTGAAAGTTTGACGACGAATCTTGCGATTTCTTTGTTGAGGAAGTTCAGCTCGTTTTCGTTCTGACGGAATTTTTCGATTTTAGAATAGTCGAGAGTGCAAATCACGTCGCAAGCGAGGTCGTAGTTGTGCAATGCGATTTCCGCCATATTGACGATTTCGTTTTTGGTTTGTTGCACTGCGATAGGCGGAGTTGAGAGCATATGCTCGTCGATGTAGTAAAAATGTTCTGCCGGTTGTTCGTCTTTCTTCTTTTTGTCGGGAAGGATTTTACATACAAGCTTAACCGACAAATTGGTGAGCGGTAACATTATGATAACCGTAATGACGTTGAATATCGTGTGGAACATTGCAAGTTGAGTTTGCGGAACGCCGGGGAACATTTTTCCGAAAAGGTAGCCGAAAGTTATAATCTTTGTGGGGTTTACCGCCTTTGAGATTTCGCGCATCATCATTGCTACGAGCATAAAAATCACAACGCCCGAAACGTTGAAAAGAAGGTGAAGAAGAGCGGTGCGTTTTGCGTTTGTGCTGGAAGTCAAACCTGCGATGATTGCAACAACACACGAACCGATGTTCGAGCCCATAGTGAGATAAATGCCTTGATCGAGGTTAATAAGCCCCGTAAAGACCATCGTGATGGCGATTGACGTCATGACGGACGAGCTTTGAATGATTGCGGTCAAAATCGTGCCGATGAGGACGATAAGAAGCGGATTGCTTATGGATGCAAGAAAGTTTTTGACGGTGTCGAGGGATGCGAACGTATCCATTGACGCACTCATCATGTCAAGACCGACGAACAGCATACCGAAGCCTGCAAGGATACCGCCGATTTTTTTGACAAGATCTTTCTTTGCAAAAGCCATCGTAAATGCGCCGATGCCTGCAAAAGTGGCAAATACCACCCCCGTTGAGATGGAGTTTTCAAACATGCCGAGGGCGGTGATTTGACCGGTAATCGTCGTACCGATGTTTGCGCCGTAAATGACGGTTGCCGCTTGCATCAGCGACATAATGCCGGCGTTGACGAAACCTATGACCATAACGGTCGTTGCGCCCGACGACTGTATCGCCGCCGTTGCAACCGTACCTATGCCGACGCCGACGAGCTTACTCTTTGATGTACGCGCAAAAAGTTGTTTGAGTTTGTTGGAGCTTACGGATTCCAGATTCGAGCTCATCATCGTGCAAGCGATAAGGAATATACCAATGCCTGCAATGAGAGATAAAACTGCCGTTGCGATTTGAACAGGTGTCATAAATATTGTTTTTGCACGCCTGTACGTGCGTGAGGAGCGGATGCTCCATAGGCTTGTGCCAGTGTCTTCTTACAATCCCAATTATCACTTGATATCAATTATAAGGTAATTTGACGCGATTGTAAAACGGAAACGAAAACTTGCTCCTTTTTTCGACAAAAATGCCTAAAAGCACGAAAAGTATTATGCAATTATACAACACGATAAGTGTATTGATATAAAATTGTACGTCCGAAAAAATACCGCGCTGCACCGAGCGGTAGCCGTACTTTGCGCGTATATCGTCGATTGTTTTTTCAAGTTTGTCGGCTTTGTCGTTCGGCTCGTCGAAAAGGCTGATTTGCACGCCGTCTTTGTTTTCCAGCCTGATTGCAGACACGGTGATTGCGCGAAGGGGATCGTTGAAATTGTGTATTTTTTCAATCAGACTTATCGCGGATTTTGCGATTGCGCCCGAATTTGCGCTTGCCGGTGAAAGCGGAATTTGTTTTGACGTCCATTGTAAAGCTGGATTTTTGATTGAAAGTCCGATGCCGTTTGCAACGAGGTTGTAGCTTCTCAATCTCAACGCAACCATATCCGCAAGAGCGTAAATTACGATTTTGGCTTCGTCGAGAGTTTTTATATCGCGCGGAGTGGTTGTGCCGTTCGACACGCTTTTGGGGATGCGAATATCGTAGTAGTGTTTGACTTCTTCCGTTTCGACGCCTTGCGCGGCGTTTATCATATTGTCGGCAACCACTCCGAAAATGTGACGCAAAGCGTCACGGTCGGCATTCGCCAGTTGCCGTATGGTGCGGATGTTGAGCTTTGTCAGCTTTTCGGACGTCTGTTTGCCTATCATAATCATCTCGGAGGGCGACATATCGCCGATGACGTCCATATAATGCTCTTTGTCAAGCACGGTCGTCGCGTCGGGCTTTTTTAGGTCGCTGCCGAGTTTTGCGAGCGTTTTGGTGAAAGACACGCCCACGGATATGGTCAGTCCCGTTTTTTCTTTGACGAGCTCGCGCAATTTGTTTGCGATGGTCACGCCGTCGCCGAAAAGTTTTTCGCTGCCCGTCACGTCGAGCCAACACTCGTCTATGCCGAAACTCTCCACGCGGTCGGTGAATCGAGTGTAGATTTCAAACACTTGCTTTGAATGTTTGACGTATTCGTCGAAATTCGGAGGAACAAAAATTATATCCGGGCATTTTTGCCTTGCTGACCACAACGTTTCGCCCGTTTGAACGCCCGCTTTTTTTGCAAGCTGGTTTTTTGCAAGCACTATGCCGTGTCTTGCTTCGGGATTTCCACACACGGCAAGAGGCATCCCGTCGTATTCGGGATGCAGCTTTTGTTCCACCGATGCGTAGAAGTTGTTTAGGTCGCAATGCAAAATTGTTTTTCCCACAATTTGATTATACACAATTTTGCCTTGCAAAACAAGCGGTTCTAGTTTATAATATTTCATAGAATAAAATTCAGCGCGCCCGACGTGCGAGGACGTGCGAGGAGTGATATATGATTTTGGTTACGGGCGGAGCAGGCTACATCGGCTCCCATTGCGTGAGAGAACTCAAAGAAAGAAACATGGACGTCGTAGTTTACGACAATCTTGTCACGGGACATATCGAATCCGTGCCGTCGGACGTGCCGTTTGTCAAAGGCGACATCTTTGATGTCGAGCTTTTGCGCGAAACGTTCAGAAAATACGGCGTAGATTCCGTCATTCACTTTGCGGCGTACTCTCTTGTCGGAGAAAGTATGGTCAATCCTGCGAAGTATTATCACAACAACGTTGCCGGCACGCTTGCGCTTTTGGACGCTATGATTGCAGAAAACGTCAAGTATCTCGTGTTCTCGTCCTCGGCGGCGACTTACGGAGATTGCGGCGACGGTCTTATCACCGAGGAAAGTCCGCAGCATCCCACCAGCGTGTACGGTCAAACCAAGCTCATGATGGAGCAGTTTATGCAAGATTACGACAAGGCGTACGGACTCAAATACGTTGCTTTGCGCTACTTCAATGCGGCGGGCGCACACAAGAGCGGTGAAATCGGCGAGGCGCACAAGCCCGAATCCCACCTTATCCCCATCATTTTGCAAGTGGCAAACGGCACGAGAGATCACATCGGCATTTTCGGCGACGATTATCCCACACCCGACGGCACTTGCGTGAGGGACTATATTCACATCACCGACCTTGCCGACGCTCATATCCGTGCTCTCGACTATCTCAAACACGGCGGAAAATCCACCTACTACAACCTAGGCAACGGCAACGGATTCAGCGTCAAAGAGGTTATCGACGTGACCGAAAAAGTGACGGGACGCCATATCGAAAGGACAATCGAAGGCCGTCGTCCCGGCGATCCGGCAACCCTTGTCGCATCCAGCGAGAAGATAAAGAGAGAGCTTGGCTGGAAGCCTCGATACGACAGCCTCGAAAGCATCGTTTCGTCCGCATGGAAGTGGCACTCGACGCATCCGCACGGCTATGAAAAGTGATTTTCATTTCATAGAAATGACTTTTTGAAAATCGCAATCGAAGTCGCAACGAGAATATCGCGTTGCGACTTACGAATATATTGTACAAACGATTATGCGGCGAAAACGTCGCATAGAAAAATCCGTCGTCGGAATTTGACGGCTTAGGACAAATTCGACGCTTGAAAAGAGGGGGTGCTTATGCAAGTCAGAAAAGCAATAATACCTTGTGCGGGGTTCGGAACGAGATTCCTGCCCGTCACCAAGGTTTTGCCCAAAGAATTGTTGCCCATCGTGGATACGCCTGCGCTGTGCTACATCGTCGACGAGGCGGTGAAGAGCGGCATAGAGGAGATCATGATCGTCATATCTCCGCAAAAAGAAAGTATAAAACGCCTTTTCGAGCCGAACGTTCGGCTCAACGAGCATCTTTTGTCGCAAGGCGAAAAGGAAGCGTACGAGCTTGCCAACGCAGAAATCGGGGCAAAGGTGTCTTTTGTCACGCAAAAGACGATGGACGGCAACGCAAACGCAATAAAACTTTGCAAAGACTTTGTGAACGGCGAGCCGTTCGCCGTGCTTTTCGGCGACGACGTGATGTACGTAAAAGAGGGTGAAAAGCCCGTTACCAAGCAACTTATCGACGCATATTACGCCACGAACGGCGCGTCTATAGTTGGGTGTCAGCGCACGAGCGAAGAGGTTGCAAGACGTTGCGGCGTGATGATAACGAAGTCGGCAATAGACGACAAAACCACGCTTATCGACGGCATAATCGAAAAACCGCACAGCGAACTTCCCAGCGCATTGGTATCTCTCGGAAGATTTGTGCTTGCCCCTTCGATATTCGACGCAATCGAGCGCACGCCGTACACTCACGGCGAGGCATATTTGACGGATTCGATAAGCATTCTTGCCAAAGAAAAAGACGTATGCGCCTACGAATTTAGCGCAAGACGCTACGATATAGGC
>PPYF01028211.1_pt1 | contig 13984 bp, 6 predicted proteins | sample 1559871 | NCBI WGS metagenome assembly PPYF01 (sample SAMN08240021, study PRJNA423297) | Human gut metagenome, whole genome shotgun sequencing project. | reverse complement strand
ATAGTGAGCAAGTCCTGGATAACCGATACGTTAATAGCGCCATCATCTTTAATGATGTCGGCAAGTCCGTTGGCTGGAATGGTATCAATGGCGGGAACAAGCACGTCATTAACCAGCGTGTTTGCTGAATCGGAAACAATACGTACCGTTTGAATGTCGCCGCCTACAACAGGAATAATTGTTGCAACAGACCAGAGAGGACCAGAAGTGGTGTCGTGAAGTTTAGTAGTGGTTTCCGCTAACTGATTGGTTGTATTTTTGGCAGCGGTCATGTCACCTTTGACTACTTGATCTTTGAGCTGCGTGCCTAAGGTCATGAGTTTTTGAGCGTCGTCTTTTGCATCCTTGGCGCTCAGCGCGAAAGCAGCGCCCGTGCCGCCAAGGGCAAGAATAACAACAACGATGACAGCGATGATGATCCTGGGAGCTTTGCTACGATGCTTCTTTTTGCGGAGCCTATTGAGCTCATCGGATCTGTTTGATTGAGGGTTAGAAAAAGAGGTGTTGCTTATTGAGCTGCTGGCAGGATTTACTCTTTGCGCACCTGCAGGACGTGCTTGCTGGCCAACTTGTGGATTAGCCTGTTGACGAGCTTGTTGACGTGATTGCTGACCTGCCTGTTGTGGCTGTCTAAAACAACTAGGCTGTCCAGATTGATTAGGCTGCCTCGATTGTGTTGATTGAGCAGGCTGCCCGACTTTATTAGGCTGCCCAAATTGCTCAGGCTGATCAGTGCGAGCATGTCGTGCGTGTTTACCCATAGGTTGATCATTTTTTGAGTGAGCCACGTTTTACCTCTTTATACTCAAAGTGAAAAAATCGTAATAAACAACAATAGGGAAATAATACCAAGTTAGAACCTATTTGGAAAAATTGCACATAATTTCAGGTTCAATTAAGGGTTCAATTACGGTTGAGTGGTTTTGAATGGTTTTATGTCCCGATCCAATCAACTACAATCAATCACAATCAACCACTAGCATGTACTTTGAGTGCTGGTATGTGGGCATTGTTTATCAAAGTGTGCCAAAGCGATAAAATGTAACCTTAAATGTGCATTTATATAAAGTTGCGTATTGAACGTGGTGTTTTGAAAAGGGAGCATTAATGTCAGAGCAATGCTTGGTGAGCGTATTAGTGCCAATTTATAATGTTGAGCGATATTTAAGAGAATGTCTCAACTCTCTTATTTCTCAAACATTGGAAGACATTGAAATCATCTGTATTGATGATGGCTCAACGGATGGCTCCCTTGATATCGTGCGCGAATTTCAATCACGTGATGCTCGTATTAAAGTCATAACTAAGCCAAATTCAGGTTACGGTAATTCCATGAATCGCGGCCTTGATGCAGCTACGGGCAAATACATTGGTATTGTCGAGTCGGATGACTTTGCAGAGACCACTATGTTTGAAAATATGGTGGCATTAGCTGAGGCGAACAATGCCGATGTTGTAAAAACCAACTTCTTTACGCATCTTACGGATACGGATCCTAATCTTGATCCCGTGACGGAAAACCTCATCGGCTGCACCTATGACAGCGTGTTTAATCCTTTGGATGATCAGAGCATTTTTTTAACGCAGCCAGCAATTTGGAGTGCTCTCTACGATCATCAGTTCCTTGTTGAAAATCACATTCGCTTCCTAGAGACTCCCGGTGCCTCATTTCAGGACACGTCGTTTAATTACAAAGTATTTGCTCTGGCGCATCGTGCGGTAGTAGACAACAAGGCTTATCTGCATTACCGAATCGACAATTCAAACTCGTCGGTCAAAGCACTTTCAAAAGTCTTTTGTATTTGCGATGAGTACGAAGAGATGTGGAAGTTTACCGCTGAAGACCCCAAGCGTATGGGGGCACTCGGAAAGCGTCTTCCTCAAATTCAGGCGGGCGGGTACTTCTGGAATTTAGAGCGCCTGACTCCGGCATTGCGCCCGCAGTTTTACCAAAGACTTGTTTCTGCATTCCAGCAAATCAATGAGAACGGTTTACTTGACCGAAGCTATTTTGATGACGTTATGTGGGAGCGCGTGCAGGCTATGCTTGCGGATTCCGATGACTATTATTACAAAACGTATGGTCCAACCAACATCGATACGACCGTAATTCTTTCTGTTGGAGTTGAGGCAGTGCCGGGCTTTAAAGCGTTGGGCGATGGGGTTATCAGCGCTCTTGGTCAGAACGATGAGCTTATTATTGTCTTCCTCGACAAGGAAGGCCAGGCGCAAGCTAAGCACAACGCAATTGATGCAGTGTATGCGCGACAGGCGCGAAAGGCATTGGATAGATTGCAGACATCTGATTCGCGTGTCTATAATGCCGATGATTTATGGCGTTGTGAAGCATGGCAAGAGATTGATCTGAGTCGCATTCGCGGTAAACGTGTGATTTGCATCGAGGTGGATGATGTTCTTGCGGGTCGGGATCTGTCAGCATTTACTCAATGGCTCGCTGTAAATCTTTCAAACCCATCGACCACCCTATCGACTTCCTTATTGGATGGGGCATCGACTATGTCGTCACTCTTTACTGCTGAGGATGTATCCACATGCAGAGCTTACGCTATGCAGACTGCCGCGCTCGAGCACGAAGTATACACTCCTGTCTTGTTGCCGTTGCTCGTACGTGGATTCTATGGAGACAATCTCGATGCGCAGACTATCCAAGACCGTTTCGACAAACAATTCCGAGAGCTATTTAATCGTAATGCGGAACTCACATTAACTGAGTTCAAGAATGCGAAAAACACCTTTACAGCTCTTGGTGAGTTTTTCTTTGAGCCTTGGAAACAGCATCGTGAAAATAAACTTATATATTTGCAGCGCATCCCTGAAGAAGAGTGCGCAGTAATTAAAGCACGTGCGCAAGCAATCTACGCTCCTTTATGGTCAATACTGCTTGGTTGGTATCATGGCTTAACTTACAATGATCGTATTATTTTGCAAGAGCAGCCTCAAGCAACTGATTGCATTGCTTTGGTTTATCCAAAGGAGCAGGCAAGCAATCAGCCAGCAAGCGCGATTCCTGACGTATCTCATCCTGATATCTCGGTTATCATTCCGGTATATAACGCAAAGAACTACCTCTGGAGTTGTCTCGAATCAGTTCTTTGTCAAAACGAAATCTCGTTGGAAGTGATTTGCGTAGTGGATGATTCGCCTGACAACTCCATTGTCACGCTCGAAGAGATCGCACACATTGACCAGCGGGTGACCATCGTATATCAGCCTAATGGTGGGGCAGGAGCAGCGCGTAATCGAGGTATTGGTCTTGCTCGAGGCAACTATCTCGCTTTCATTGACCCCGATGATTATTATCCAAATGACACCGTGCTTGCTCATCTGTATCAGGCTGCGCTCGAACAAAATGTTGCTATGTGTGGCGGATCCTTCGTTGCATTTTATCCAGATGGAACTAAAAAAGAATGTTATGTTGGCGATGAGGTTTCCTATACCATCCGTGAAGCTGGCATGCGCACCATGGAGCAAGACCAGTTTGACTACGGTTGGATTCGTTTCATCTATCAGCGCAAACTCTTTACTGAAGAAGGATTACACTTTCCAGAATATCGTTGGTACGAGGATCCTGTCTTTTTTGTTAATGCGGTTCAGCTTGTCGATGGGTATTACGTTATTCCGGAAGAGGCTTATTGCTATCGAGAAGACTATAAGGAAGCTAACTGGACTGCCGTTGTTGTTAGAGACATGCTTAAAGGTCTCCAACATAATCTCCACTATGCAGACAAACAAGGTTACGACTTGCTGTATTCGCGTTTAATCCATCGTATTGATTTTGACTATAATCTTGCGATTCAAGAGCTGCTTGATGATGAAGAAGTGCTACAGCGTATGGTTACAATCCAGAGTAATCTGAATATAGATAAGGTTCCTTATATTAAGGAACAAGGATTCAGAGTGTTTACCTTACGTCCTTTATATGATGAGATTTGTCGCAAAAAGAAGACAGCCATCGTAAGACTAGCTGATAAAGTAGAGGCTTCTAAGCCGTACAAAACACTACAGAACGTTTATGAGCACATGAGGTCATAAGGGGCTCAGGATTGTTGCTGCACAGGTAGACAAATATAGGTGAAACTGCTCATAGGGCAATTTGAATGGGATTAGGATATGTGGCTGCTGTTTGCATTTGATGTTGTAATCGCTCTGGTTTTATTTTTCCTTCCAGGCTTTTTGGTACTAAAGGGTTTTGGTTTATCGTCTTTTAAAAGCATTGCACTTGGTCCCGTTGCATCTGTACTAGTGCTCTATTTGACTGCTTTCTGCTTATTGAAGCTTAATATAACGGGAGCTTGGGAAGTAGTAGTTATTCCAGTGCTCGTAATGAGTTTTATGGTATTTGCGATTGGTTGTGTTGTGCGTTCTCGGCTGGTGGCTAAAGGGAAGCACAAACCTCAGTCGGCTAATTCAGTAAGACGTAAACAACAATGGTTGTATCTGGGAGTCTATATTGGATTTGCTGCATTAGTCGGCTTGATGGTTTTTGTTAAAACACTGGATGGTGCAGCATCGTTTAACCAACAAAACGATAATTTTGCCCATTTAGCCGCTGTACGACAGTTCTTGGAAATGGGTATTTATGCTCAAGGGAATCTAGTCTCGTATCCATCGGCTTGGTACAATATATCAGCTCTTGTGGCCAGTATCGGCCAGCAGGAAGTTTGTGTAGCTATCAATGCGGTTAACTATGTAATAGCTTCATTTGTATTTCCAGCGGGTATATGTGCATTGATGTCTGCTTTCTTTAAAGATAGAAAAGGAATCATGATTTGTGGCGCAATTTGCTGCGTAGCATTTACAGAATATCCTTGGGGGCTCTTGCTGTTCGGGCCTTTGTATCCTAACCTGCTTGGATATTCATTATTGCCAGCTGTTATGACCTGCTTTATAGGTATTTTCCGATCAGAAGAAACAAAATCCAAATTACTAAACGGATTGTTGTTTGTATTAGGTTGCATCGCTCTATTATTTGCACATCCTAATGCGATATTCTCTGGCATTGTGGTCTTGACTCCATTTGTATGTGCTTGGATTGTTAAAGGTCTGCGTGCTAATGGAGATCCATGGGTTAAGAAAAGTATGAAGATGCCACTTCTTGTGGGGTTTATGATCGTAGTGATTGCAGTTTGGGTGGCTTGCTATTACGCGCCAGCATTTGCTGGTACTGTCCAGTTTACATGGCCAGCAACTCTAACTCTGTATCAAGCTGTGGCAAATGAGCTTTTATTGGCGTTAACTCAGTACAGTGTCCCACAGCTGCTTTTAGCTGTTCTGGTATTGATAGGCATTGCAGTATGTCTGGTCAAAAAGAATAATAGATGGATGATCGTTTCGTATGTCTTTGCTTTGCTTATCCTTACGGCAGCCTCGAGTTCTGAGGGCTTTATCAAACATCTACTAGCGGGATTTTGGTACACAGATACGTACAGACTTGCAACAACAGTTGCAATAGCAGGCATTCCTTTGGCATCTATGGGTCTGTATTATGCAATTAAAGCTTTGGTAAAGATTGCTGAAAATGCAGGGGCAAATCGGGTTGAAAGCAAGCGCTTTAAGGTGATCATGCTTTGTATCTTTACTATTTTTCTGTTTATTCCAAATTTGAAAGTGCAGTTCGGCGAATTAGTAGAAACCCCTTTTGGTCATGTTGAAGGCGTGTTAGAGCGTTTTAACACGCTGTCTTCTAATGCCGTCTATGATGAAGATGAGGTTGGTTTTGTAGACCAAGTTAAAGATGTTGTCGGAGATTCTGTTGTTCTTAATGTGCCGTTTGATGGAAGTGCGTTATCGTATGGCGTTAATGGTCTTCATGTAGTTAATCTTGATCTATATGGATATCCAAACGGAACTGAAGGACTTAAAGGGACTGCAGTTAGAGGCAATCTGGACGAATATGTAAATAACCAAAACATTAAAGATACGCTCGAAAGTAATGATATCCAATACCTTTTGCTCTTAGATATTGATGATTGGGATGGTGAAAGAACGTATCCAGACCATGTTGATTTGAGTTTATGGTCTGGCTTAATGAATGTCACTGAAGATACACCAGGTTTTGAATTGATACTTTCTGAAGGAGATATGCGCCTTTACAAACTTACTGATTTGTAGGTTCCGAATGTTAGGCCTGAAACCTGATCGCCAATGAAAAGTTAGCTAGCTTGCTTGGCCAGTTGAAGTGTTTTTGCTAAAAGATTGCGATCAGTGATGCTGTAATACGAATCGTTTCCTAAAAAGGTGATTGTTGAGATATCTTGAGCATGGGATTTCAGATAATCCATTGCGAGAGATACACAGTCAAGGTTTTCGGGGTCCTCTAAAAGGATCGGTATTTGCTTGGTACCGGCATAAGATCCGACAATAAAAGAATTTTCTGGACGCCAGCATGAAGTAAGGATAACTTCTTGTTTTGCCTTGTCAAAGAAGTCTTCTTTTGAAAGCCAATCATTAATAATCAGATTTGCATCATAGGCATTTTTGCCACAGATTCTAACCAAATTGAGGCCATTTTGACTTAATGGTTCGAGTATCTGTTTGGGAAAGATATCTTCTCCGCCAACGACAATAACCCGTCTGAAGTTGTTTTTTAATAAATCAACTAATTCGCTAGACAGTGAAGCCCCTGGCTCTGAGAGGAATAGAGGGGATTGCTGCGCGAACGTATATCCAGAAAGGCTGACGAGATCACCGGTGCATGCTTCGTACGAAAGAAACGCTGTATCAGATAACGACGCATTTTTTGTTTGGTGCTCTTTCATATAGAAATACACGTCAAAAGAAAGATTAGAGAGGTTCGAGGCCTCAACGCGTGCGAAAGAACACTGAGGGATAACGTCTGACAACTGTTCAACAGCTAAGGCACTGATGGCGGACTCATCGCCAAGAATCACAATAGAATACGGATTGATAGCTGCTAAGTATTGCTGAATGATATCTGGAATCATATCCGCAGGAGTTGGCAGAATGGGGGCCTGAAGCTGAGATGAAAGTGCTTGTGCAATAAAAGCAGTTGCCTCTTGCTGAATAGGAATAAGAATTGCCGCTTTTGGTTCACGAAACGCTTGACGTGCAAGAGTAGTTGCAACACTATAGCGAGATTCGCCTGAAATTGTTTTTGCAATACTTGAATCAATAACAACGTTTTGCTCGAATAGCGTATCAAGAACTTGTTTTTCTGCTTCGGCGCTTCCTGTGTGTCCGCCAACGAGACGATAGATATTGCATACTTCCTGAGCATCACCGCAAATGCGCAGTTTACCTTTCTCAATCCAAGCGGCTTTATTGCAAAGGCGCTCAACTTGATTGGTGTCATGTGAAACAATAAGAACAGTTATTTGATGGTCGTTGATTAATGACTGAATACGGTGTTCGCATTTTTGCTGGAACATTGTGTCGCCAACTGAGAGAACCTCATCGACAATGAGAACGTCAGGAACAATTGCGGTTGCAATAGCGAAAGCTATGCGGGCGACCATACCTGAAGAATAATTTTTTAGAGGCATATCAAGAAAGTTGCTGATTTCTGCAAACTCAACAATTTCGTCAAAATGGTCGTTAATGAATTCTTTTGAATAGCCTAAAAGCGCGCCGTTGAGATAGATATTTTCACGAGCGGTGAGTTCCATATCAAAGCCGGCGCCTAATTCAATGAGAGGAGCAATGCTCCCTTTAGTTAAGCTTGTTCCTTCAGAGGGTTCTAAAACACCCGCTATGATTTTTAAAAGAGTTGATTTTCCTGATCCATTAGTTCCAAGAATGCCAAACACATCGCCCTTTTTAACTTCTAATGAGATATGATCAAGAGCCCTGAATTCCTTAAATTTAAGTTCACGTCGCATGAGAGCAATGGCATATTCTTTGAGATTGTTGAGTGTCTCACTAGCTATATTGAAAATCATTGAGACGTCATTAATCTCAATAACATTTTCTTTTTGATCTTGAAGTGATTCCAAAGCATTTTCGGAAGAGTGAGTAATCGCTGAAGTGTTGACGATTTCAGGCATATTCTTCTCTAACTTTCTTTATTGCGGAAACAAGTTTACTAGTAGTTTTTTAGCTCGTTTTTATACGTAGAGAATAAATTTCTTCTCAAGTTTTCTAAAAACAACAAAGCCAATAATGAGGGCAATGGCTCCAATGGCAAAACAAATAAGATTCTCTTGCAATCCTGGCGTTTGTCCCCAGAGGGCAATTTCACGCAAGTAGGTAACATAATGATACATAGGGTTGAAGTCCATGAAAGACTGCATCCAATCAGGCAAAATGCTCATGGGGTAAAAAAGAGGAGTGGCGTATGTCCATGCGGTAATAACGACTCCCCAAAGATGCCCAATGTCTCTAAAGAACACCACAAGAGCGGAGAGGAGAAACCCAAGTCCTGCGCTGAAGAGCAAGACATAGAGAAGTAAAAGTGGTAAAAAGAGCAAGTTCCACGTAGGAGTGATCTGGAAAAAGATCATAACGACGGCAACGGCAATGAGCGACAAACAGTAATTAATGAGCTGAAACAGTACTTTTTCCAAAGGAAAAATAATCTTTTCGATACGGATTTTTTTAATCAAGGACGATGAATCGATGATCGAGTTCATGGCAGAGGTTGTTGAGTCTCCCATCAAGGAAAAAAGCGTCGTACCCAAGATCAAATAAAGAGGGTAATACTCAACATCGAATCTAAACATGAAGCTAAAGACTGCGGTAAGCACGCACATCATCAAGAAGGGGTTAAGCACCGACCAGAATACTCCGAGAGCGCTTCGACGATACTTCAATTTAAAGTCTTTGCTTACTAACGAGGTAAGAATAAACCAATTATGCTTACTGAAGAGTTTGGTGTGATTTGACAAAGATAATCCTTAATCTAGCCACATAACAATAATCGTAGGTATTACATGCTTTAATCGCTTTGTTGTCTCATTTAATAAAGTTTGCATTACGATGTAATCATACTCGTTAATTCGTAGCGAAGAAGTCTATTCTGTTGGTTTATCGGCGGCGTAAGGGTTTTCTGTATGTCTCAAATCGAACATGTACTTTCTAATATTGTTTTTCTTGATGAAGAAACAATGCCAGGGGGCTGGGATCTTTATTGTAAAGGAAGCAATGTCCAAGCTTTTACGTACGCAGCTAAAGACAATGCTGAAGAAATTGATGCCGAAACAGGTCATAGCCAAAATACGAATTTAGGCATTCGCTTTTCAGGTAGCGCAGATTTTTTTACCTATTTCAATGCCTGTTCACTTGCCAAATGGAAAAAATATGCTCGTATTGACAATGTGGTTTTACAGCTTGAAATCTCATCACTTGACTGTACCATTCAGTGGTTTGGGCGCTCTGCTTCTGATAAGCAGGTAAGACAGATTACTGAAGGTGTAAGACTTGTTTATGGCGATTGGGTTGAGCTTTCACCAGACAAATACCGGGTAAACATTTCGCTTCCTCAGGTAGATGATGAAGTTATTGGTTTTGTGCTGCAAATGCGGGAAAGCACGGTTTTCTATGGGGGCTCATACAGAACCTTTGTTGATGAGACTGCTGTTAATCCCATTCATCTCGCACTTTGTACTACTACATTTAAGAAAGAGGAATATATTCTTCCTAATATTGCAAAAGTGAAGAATGAGATTCTCTTGAGTGATGAACCAATAGCAGAGCATTTTGAGATGTTTGTTGTTGATAATGGGCAAACATTAGATGTTGATGCCCTGCAGGATCAGCACGTTCGCATTATTCCCAATAAAAACGTTGGTGGGGCAGGTGGATTTGCTCGTGGCATGATGGAGTCAATCGCTGCAGATGCCCCCATCACTCATGTTCTTCTCATGGATGACGATGTAAGTATTTCAACAGAGAGCATCAAAAGAACGTTTAATCTTCTCTCTTTGGCGCAGGGTAAATATAAAGAGGCATTTATTAATGGCGCAATGCTTTCGCTCAATGAGCCTAATCGCCAATTTGAAGATGTGTCCTATGTTAAGAAATCAGGAGCTTATCATAAGATCAAGCCAGACCTTTATGTTAATAATCAAGCGGATATTGTAGAGAATGAATCAATAGATGTTGAGGTCTCCAATGCGTATGGCGCATGGTGGTTTAGTTGCATTCCGGTTAAGAAAATAAAGGAAATAGGCTTGCCCTTGCCGCTTTTTGTGCGTTGCGACGACGTTGATTATGGAATGCGCGCAAACCCAACGTATATGACCATGAATGGGATTTGCGTTTGGCATGAAAGTTTTGAAGGAAGATTTAGGCCTTCTGTTGACTGTTATCAGTACGTTCGTAATTTCCTTATAGCAATTGCTGTCGATGATATCGCTAACGAGGATTTATTTATGGTGAGAGTGGATCGCAACATCCGCTTGAACTTGCGATTTATGGCTTATGATACGGTCGAGTTGTTCCTGGACGCGGTTGAAGATTATCTGAAGGGTCCTGAGTTTATTAAGGTGCCTCAAGGCGATGAGGTCATGAAACGCAATGGTGCTAAGAACGAGCAGATGAATCCTATTGCTTTCGATGCTGAAAATGCTGTCGTTAAAGATGAATATATTAAAGATAAATACGAGAGAGTGCGCAAGACAGATCACGCGAATAAATATGTTGCTCCCTTGGTAAAAATCTTCCGTACACTGCCTTATGACAGACACATGCTTCCTGATGGATTGCTGCGCGATTCACTTGAAGTAGTCATGTATGGCCGCGATTCTGCTTTTTCTCTCACATCCATGGGTGCTAAACAGCTGTTAGTAATTGATGAGACGGGTGAAACTGGGGCGGTGCGCACGATGGATAGGGATCGCTACAATGATCTTCATAGGCGATGGGTCACTTTGATGAGGCGATATCGAAAAGAAAAAAGTCAGGTGCGTCAAGCTTATCGTCTGCAAAAACAAGAGCTTACTTCCTGGGAGTTCTGGGAAACGTATCTTGGTGTTTCAATACCTAGAGATGAATAAAGGCGCGCTTTAACCTAGTTCGGTCTAGTTTGAAGGTTTATCAAGAGATTTATTAAGGGGCTTTACGTACTCAATGTCTGGGTTAAAACTGAAGCCCTCGATGTTGCCTCTTAAAATAGTTTTCAAACGAAGCCCTTTTTTACTATCTGAGCGAAGAAGAACCAATAGAGTATGATAGAGGGCTCTTGACAGTAAATACGAATATCCTTTGATTCCCTCCTTTTTGTACCAGTACACATCATTACGGTACGCTAGAAGATATCGTTCAATACGTTCAGGCGAATCAAGAGCAATGTTGCCCTTGCCGTTATTTTGCGAATAGTGGTCAACCACACTAGTGTCAACAACATAGCAGGGGAATTGTTTAGAGATTCTGCGGGTAAACTCCCAATCGTCAGACCAAATAAAGAAATCTTTGATGGGAAGACCAAGCTCCAAAATAACTTTAGAGGGGACAAAGAGAGATACGAAAGACGCAAGCGTTGCTGGTTGAATTTCTTTGTCGAAGTCGGTAATTGACTTAGTTAGAGGATGGCGTTGTACGTTAAACGTGCAGATGGAGCCATCTTTCCAAAGTGCTTTACTTGATAGAAAACCGTAGTCTCCTTGAAGTTTATGGCCAGCTAATAAGAGCTCCTCTAGAGCGTCGGGATGGGCAAGACAGTCGTCGTCCATGACCCATACATAATCATAGTCAGCTTCAACAGCTTTTCTCATACCAAAATTAAAGCCACCAGCGCCACCAAGATTCGAGCCAGTGTTGTAGTACGTAATGAGGCTAGAAGCTGCTAGCGGCTGCAGTTCTTCTTGTGTTCCATCTGTACTTGCATTGTCAACAATCAAGATGTCTAGATTATATGTTGTATCTGGGTAAAGTTGTTTAATTTTTGTTAGGTCTTGTTGGAGCAAACGATCTATGCAGAGCATAAGAAGATCTTTGCGATTATATGTCACTACTACTGCTGCAATATGTTTCATACGTTTGAAATCCAAGTTGGCGTATACCTTGTGTCGGGCTGATGCAAAACTCTCCTGCATCGATTGTGCTGTATTGGTTGTTGTAGATTATAAACAAAATGCAGAAATGCTTACAGATGCTTACTAATATGAGTGTTGTACGGGGTGTTTGTAGATATAGTGTTGAAAGCTGTGCTGGTGGTGTGCACAGTGTTGTCTCTTTGCCACATATAGCTGTCTTTCAAGTAGCCAAAGAGTGAAAAATAGGAATGAAAATGTTACCATAATGTAATCACTGACCATTTTTAGAATGATTGGCAAACATATTTACAGGGAGGATAGATATGGAAATTCGGGCTCCACGTCTATTGAATCTTGTTTCATCAATTATATTGGTGAGTACTTTATGCTTGCCAACCAATCTTGCTTTTGCTGATAGCGTATCTGAGGCAGATTCAAACACGGTAACTCTTGTTGGCTCTGATGCTGATTTTGAACAGGAAGCCAATGAAGGTGATTCGGAACTAGAAAACGCATCAGATGGTATGGTTTCAGATGGCACAACCTCAGATAATACCGTTGTTGCGGATAATGATTCGTTAGAAGATAATCAGGCAGCCTTTTCTGAAGCAGAAAAGGCTGCAGCGCTACAAGAGTTGAGTACCCCAGAAGAAGAGTTGGGCTATGTTCCTGGTGAAATGATTGTAGTGTATGACGAAACTGCAACAGAACATGAGATGGCAAAAGCTGCTAGTGCTATTGATGCTGAACTGGATAGCGCTGCTGGTGATATTAGCGCTGGAACGGTGTCGCTTGTTACCATTTCTGAAGATATGACAGTAGCTACTGCAATAGAGGCAATAGAAAAAGATAATGCAGTTGTATATGCAGAACCCAATTACACGGTTTCTTTGTTCGATGATGATCCAGTTGCCTTTACTCAATCTAATGATGCAGGATATAGTAATGCGCGCGATTATTTAAATGCAATTTCTGCGGAACAGGCCTGGAATTATCTTGCAACTCAATCCATAAGTACTACACGGATTGCTTCCATTGATACGGGCGCTAAAGTTGATCACGAAGATTTAAAAAACGTTCTTAATCTTACGTTATCTAAAGAGATAGTCGTTACTGGAGAAGGAGCGAATAGAAAAACTACTTTTGAAAAGCTCCAAGGTGACGGATTGGTAAATGGAAAAATCCACTCAACTATTACTTCGTCATCTACCCATGGAACACATGTTGCAGGGATTATGGCTGCGCAGTCAAACAATGGCGTTGGGTCAGCTGGAGTGGCGAGTGGAGGTTCAACAAAATATAGCAATAAGATTGTTGATCTATTTGCAATTGACGCATTTAATGGCGTTAGTTCTGACAATAAAGAAACTGCCAATATTTATGACGTTGTTTCAGCGATGCAATATGCAAAAAACAATAAGGCACGAGTAGTAAACTTGAGTTTAGGGCTATTCGAGGATTCTTCAACGCTTCAAACGGCTTGTAAAGACTTGTATACAAATAATGTAGTAATGGTCTGCGCAGCAGGAAATTACAATTCAACTCAAAAAGTCTATCCGGCAGCATACGACACCACCATTGCTGTTATTAATTGCAAAAATGATGGAAGTCGAGCGACATATGATAGTGGTGCAGGTGGATCTACGTACGGTACGTGGTGTGATGTTGCTGCACCGGGATACCAGATTTATAGCACAACAAGCTCGTCTACATCAGCATATGGTTACTTAACAGGTACATCCATGGCGGCACCAGTTGTGTCGAGCGCGGCGGCCATGATGATTGCAGCTAATCCTTCGCTAACTCCGTCCGGGGTGAAATCGATTCTCACGGAAACCGCACGTAATACTCAAAAGAACGAACAAACAGCATGGGGCATGATTAATGCTGAAAAAGCGGTTAAGGAGGCTGTTGCGAAAAAGGCGAACACATCAACTTCTACTAACCCTTCTGTCCCTATCACAAAACCTGCTTCTGTGGGATACCAAACTCATGTGCAAAATATAGGTTGGCAAAATCAAGTAAAAGATGGC
>PPYF01114712.1_pt1 | contig 13989 bp, 10 predicted proteins | sample 1559871 | NCBI WGS metagenome assembly PPYF01 (sample SAMN08240021, study PRJNA423297) | Human gut metagenome, whole genome shotgun sequencing project. | reverse complement strand
GGGAACCGGATTCTTTTTTTGTATGTATCAATTTAACATAAAATTATGAATGGAAAGTTACAGAATACACAATTTTACTATAAATAGTCGACAAATTTACTGAAACATACAGAAAAACTGGATAATACACCACATATCAGCCGGGACACATAAAAAACGGCAGAGTGGGAGAGAAGGGGCAAAAGCGGCCCGGATCCGCTTTACAACGGGGCGAAATGTGGGTATAATACCAGTAATATGGGTAAATACGCAGTTTGGCGCGGAAGTCCTCGGGGGACGAGACCGCGCTGGGAAAAAGAAGGAGCAGAGCATGGAAGTTACGAAGGGCGTCCGGTTTGATTCCCTGGGGCTGTCCCCGGAGATCATGCGGGCCATTGAAAAGCGCGGTATTCAGGAATCCACCCCCGTTCAGGCAGGATGCATCCCTCCCATGATGGACTGGCAGGACGTCATTGCCAAGGCCCCCACCGGAACCGGCAAGACCTTTGCCTACGGCATCCCCATCGTGGAGCATATCGACCCGGAGGACGAGACCGTCCAGGCGGTGATCCTGGCACCCACCCGGGAGCTGGCCATCCAGATCACCGATGAGATCCGGGACCTGGCGGCCTTCAAGCCCGGTGTGCGCACCGTGTGCCTTTACGGCGGCCAGCCTATCGGCCGTCAGATCGAGACGTTGAAAAAGCGGCCCCAGATCGTGGTGGCGACCCCCGGCCGCCTCAGCGACCATATGAAGCGGCGCACTGTCCGGGTGGACACCGCCCAGACTGTGGTGCTGGACGAGGCGGACCGCATGCTGGACATGGGCTTCATCCACGACGTGACCCGGCTGCTGGACCGCATGGACAAGCGGAAAAACCTGGGCCTCTTTTCCGCCACCATCTCCCGGGAGGTCATGGACATCGCCTGGGTCTATCAGCGGGACGCGGCGGAGATCACCGTCCGGGAGGATGAGCAGAACAAGCCCGACATCAAGCAGTTCCGCATGGAGGTGGCCCACAACGAGAAGGCCGACGCCATTGCCCGGATCCTGGAGGAGACGGGCTTTGACCGGTGCATGGTCTTCTGCAACACCAAGGGCTCCACGGAGCGCATCGCCAAGTTTTTGCAGATGCGGGGGGTGGATGCTGAGTGCATCCACGGTGATATCCCCCAGCGCAAGCGGGAGCAGGTGATGGACAAGTTCCGCCGGGGCGAGCTGCGGGTGTTCGTCTCCACCGACGTGGCGGCCCGGGGCATCGATGTGGACGATGTGGACATCGTTTTCAACTGCGATGTTCCCGATGAGAATCAGGACTACGTCCACCGCATCGGCCGTACCGGCCGGGCCAAGCGCCAGGGCGTGGCAGTGACGCTGGTGTCGGATTATCCCGCCAAGATGCGCATCGACGACATCGCCCAGAAGACCCGCAATGAGATTGTGCCGGTGAAGTTCGACGAAAACGGCAAGCTGGCGGTTGTGGAATGAGAAAACACGCGCCTGACCATGGGTCAGGCGCGCTTTTTTACGATGCCAGCAGCGCCGTCAGCTGCTGCCACACCTCCTCCGCCTCCGGAGAGAGGAAGCGGTAGGAATTGCTGTCCGTCAGCAGGTATCCGGTGCTGGTGATGGTGAACTGGTCTTCCCCGGCGGTGAAGAGGCAGCTGCCCTCCGGCTGGGTGGTGTCGATGGTGCCGGTGACCCGCTCCACTTTCACCTGGCCCAGCAGATCCAGCAGATCCTCCCGCTGCTGGGAGGAGAGGGTGAACGTCTCACCGCCGTTCAGGCAGGCGGTGACGCTCTGGGCGGTGCGCAGAGCGGCGGGCGTGACGGAGGAGGCCTTGTGGCTGGAGAGCCCCAGCAGCAAAAGAACTGCTCCCACCAGAAGGATGACCACCACCAGGCTCTTGGGGCGGTTGTTTTTCAGGTACTTCTTGGACAGCCTGGCGTCGAAGGCCTTGACCTCCGGACTTTCCATAGCTGCACGCAGATCCTCTGGGATCCCGGAGGTTTCCTGGTTCTGGACGGATTGTTTGGATTCCATGGGATTGCATCTCCTTACCGGGTGTTTTTCTTGAGTATAGCATGCCGGAGGCCCTTTTGTGAACAAATCTTTAATTCTTGTAATTTTTTGTTACTTTTTTGCCGCCGCGGCTTTACAAGCTTCCCAAAACTCTTTATAATTGACATCGCCTGTGGGCAAACCTGTCGGAGACTGCCTTTTTGAGGCTGTTTCCGTTTCTCATTTCAGAACCTGAAAAAGGAGCGATCCCATGACGAAGAAAAAACGCTGGGCCGCGCTGTGGACGGCTGCGGCGCTGATGCTGGCGCTGCTGAGCGGCTGCGGCGGCCAGCAGGGGGAGCTGATTTCCCTGTCCGTGTGCGCCGGAGGCGAGTTTGTGTGCCTGGATCCCATTTACGCCGAGACCAGCGCAGATCAGACCCTGCTGATGAACCTCTATGAGAACCTCATGAAGACGGTGCCTGACGGCTCCGGCGGCACCACTGTCACCAACGGCATGGCCAAGAGTGTCAACGAAGACGAGAATGCGGACGGCACCGTCACCTACACCTTCAAGCTGCGCAGCGCCCAGTGGACGGACGGCCGGGATGTGACGGCGGAGGATTTCGTCTATGCCTGGCAGCGCCTGGCGGATCCCGCCAGCGCCTCGCCCTACGCCTCCATTTTGTCCATGGTCTCCGGATTTGACACGGTCCGGGAGACGGGAGACGTCACGCAGCTGCAGGTGACGGCCAAGAACGACTCCACTCTGGAAGTGGTGGTGGACGGCCAGTGCGACTGGTTTTTGACTCAGGTGTGTACATCTCCCGCCACGCTGCCACTGCGCCAGGATGTGATCCAGACCTGGAAGGAGGGCCAGGCGGCCAAGGCCGCGGAAGCCGCAGAGGCCGGGGCTGAGGAGACAGACACTCAGCCGGAGTACTGGTGGTCGGATGTGACGGCCCTGGTGACCAACGGCCCCTTCCGTACGGATGCTCCGGCGGCAGACGGCGCCCTGACAGTGGTGGCCTTTGACGATTACTACGGCTCCGGTTCCGGTGTGGGAGAGCTGACCTTCCACTTCACGGGGACGGCGGAGGAGGCCTGGCAGCTCTATGAAGAGGACACTGTGGATTTCGTCTGGGAGCTTCCCCAGGAGCAGATCGTGGAGCTGGCCCAGTCGGAGACGGTGACCCATGATCTGGCCCATGAGCTGGAGACCTACACGCTGCTGCTCAACTGCGACCAGCAGGTGTTTGCGGATATCCTGGTACGCCAGGCGCTGACACTGTCCATTGACCGCATTGCCCTGGCGGAGGCCGCGGGCCCCACTGCCCAGGCGGCGGAGGGACTGGTGCCTGCAGGCGTCCCGGGGGACGGGACGGAGGACTTCCGCACGGTGGCGGGCTCCCAGCTGGATAACGACCCGGAGGGTTATGACCAGCGGTGCAGCGAGGCCCGGGAGCTTTTGCAGCAGGCGGGCTACAACAGCGGCGCGGACCTGGGAGAGCTGGAGTACCTCTATGTGGATGAGGGGAACGCCGGGGCGGTGGCCCAGGCCCTGACCGGGATGTGGCAGGATGCCCTGGGGGTTCAGCTGAGCCCCCGTGCTGTTACCCAGGAGGAGCTGGAGGCCGCCCTGGATCAGGGGACCTACACCCTGGCTGCCACGGATCTCAAGGCTGTGGGCAACGACGCGGAGTGCTTCCTGATGACCTGGACGTCGGACAGTTCGGACAACGTCACGGGATATGCCAACAGCGCCTATGATACCCTCATGACCATCATCGCCGGCGCGGCGGACGGAGAGGCCCGGCTGGGCTGCCTCCATGACGCGGAGGCCCTCCTGCTGGAGGACAGCCCCCTGGCGCCCCTCTATACCAGCGTCACTGCCTGGAAGCTGCGGGAGGACTACACCGGTGCCTACCGGGACGCCCGTGGATTCTTCCTCTTCTCCGCGGTGATGGTACGCACCGCCTGATCCACCATACCAGACTGACCGGAAGCGGCGCCGCAAGGCGCCGCTTCCTTTGTGCTTGCCGGGGGGAAGAGGGGACAAGTTTTCCTGATTCCAGCTATACATTTAACGGGATATCTGGTATAATATACTGTCTACTGGTTGTGATCACACAACATTTCCCGTTTGCGGCGGAGCGCGCCGCGGAGAGGAGCACTATGCCGGATTTTCAGGTGGTTTCGGAGTATCAGCCCTCCGGCGACCAGCCCCAGGCCATCGCCAAGCTGGCGGAGGGCATTGAAAACGGATTGAAAGAGCAGGTTTTGCTGGGGGTCACCGGCTCCGGCAAGACCTTTACCATGGCCAAGGTTATCGAGGCGGTGCAGCGGCCTACGCTGGTGCTGGCCCACAACAAGACCCTGGCGGCCCAGCTGTGCGCGGAGTTCAAAGAGTTTTTCCCCAACAACGCCGTGGAGTATTTCGTCTCCTACTACGACTACTACCAGCCGGAGGCCTATATCCCTCATACGGACACCTATATTGCCAAGGACGCCGCCACCAACGAGGAGATCGACCGGCTGCGCCTCTCCGCCACCTGTGCCCTGCTGGAGCGGCGGGACGTCATCGTGGTTTCCTCCGTCTCCTGTATCTACGGCTTGGGCGAGCCCGACGACTTTGCCAAGCTGGTGGTATCGCTGCGGGTGGGCGCGCAGTGGGACCGGGACGAGTTGCTGCGCCGCCTGGTGGAGATCCGCTACCAGCGCAACGACATCGCCTTTGAGCGCAACATGTTCCGGGTGCGGGGAGACACGGTGGAGATCTACCCCGCCTACTACAAGGACAAGGCCATCCGGGTGGAGTTCTTCGGCGACGAGATCGACCGCATCAGCGAGTTCAATCCCCTCACCGGCAGCGTCAACCGGGTGATGAACCACATCGCCATCTACCCCGCCAGCCACTATGTCACCACCAAGGACAAGATGGATAAGGCCATCGGGGAGATCCGCCGGGAGCTGGAGGAGCAGGTGAAGGTCTTCACCGACAACAACCAGCTGGTGGAGGCCCAGCGCATCCGCCAGCGGACGGAGTACGACATGGAGATGATGGCGGAGCTGGGCTACTGCTCCGGCATCGAGAACTACTCCCGCATCATCTCCGACCGGCCTGCCGGATCCGCCCCCATGACGCTGCTGGACTTCTTCCCGGATGACTTTTTGCTCTTTGTGGACGAGTCCCATGTGACGCTGCCCCAGGTGCGGGCCATGTACAACGGCGACCACGCCCGGAAGGACTCCCTGGTGAAGTACGGCTTCCGGCTGCCCTGCGCCTACGATAACCGCCCGTTGAAATTCGAGGAGTTTGAGGAGCGCATCGGCCAGGCGGTGTTCGTCTCCGCCACCCCCGGCCCCTATGAACGGGAGCGGGCGGACCAGGTGGTGGAGCAGGTGATCCGGCCTACGGGACTGCTGGACCCGAAGGTGGAGGTCCGGCCCGTCACCGGCCAAATTGACGATTTGATGGAGGAGATCCGCACCCGCTCCGCCAAAAACGAGCGGGTTCTGGTGACCACCCTCACCAAGAAGATGGCGGAGGACCTCACCGAGTATTTCAAAAACGCCGGGATCCGGGTGCGGTACATGCACTCCGATGTGGAGACCATCGAGCGGATGGAGATCATCCGGGATCTGCGGCTGGGAGAGTTCGACGTGCTGGTGGGCATCAACCTCCTGCGGGAGGGACTGGACCTGCCGGAGGTAAGCCTGGTGGCCATTCTGGACGCCGACAAGGAGGGCTTCCTCCGCTCCGAGACGTCGCTCATCCAGACCATTGGCCGGGCGGCCCGGAATGCCGAGGGCTTGGTTATCATGTATGCAGACGAGATCACCCCCTCCATGCGCTCGGCTATGGACGAGACGGAGCGCCGCCGGAAGATCCAGAGCGATTACAACGAAGCCCACGGTATCGTGCCCAAGACCATCATCAAGGGTGTCCGGGAGGTGCTGGAGATCTCCAAGACTGCGGAGGAGGACACTGTCCGGGGCCGCCGGAAGCGCAAGCTCTCTGAGCAGGAGCGCGCGGCGGAGATCGCCAAACTGGAAAAGGAAATGAAGGAAGCGTCCAAGATGCTGGAGTTCGAGTACGCAGCTGTTTTGAGAGACCGGATCATCGAATTGAGAGGGGAAAAGTAGCTTCCTTCATTTCCGGGGAATTCAATCCCTTCAAGCAGGGTTCCCGCGCGAGCTCAGCGAAGCGGGTCGCGTGGGAAAAGGAGCGGCAGCGGAGTGAGCGAGTTTTCGGCGCAGCCGGAAACGAGAGATATGGAGCTTGCCGCGACGCGATGCTGGAGTTCGAGTACGCAGCTGTTTTGAGAGACCGGATCATTGAATTGAGAGGGGAAAAGTGATTCCTTCCCGGACCGGGAGACTCGGGCCACGGACTCGAACCGCCGGGAGTCCGGCGTACAAGCGCTTTGCCGGAGGCAAAGCCTTGAACCGGACGGAATTCACTTCCGGCCGGTTGGTGAAATGACAGGGCTCCCGCCCGGCGAAGCCGGGTGGGATGGTATGCAGCTGTGCTGCGTGACGGGATCATTGAGCTGCGGGGGGAGAAGTAAGGAGCTTCCCGGCGGCAGAAAGCGCGCTCCAATGTACCAGTGAAACGCAACCGACCAGGGATTCACGACCGTCCCTCGGGATGGCCCGGAGATAAATAAATCAAACGGGGAGTTGGTATCATGTGGTTCGTATTTGCCATGCTGTCGGCGGTGTTTGCCGCCCTCACGTCTATCCTGGCCAAGATCGGCATTGAAAATGTCAATTCCAATCTGGCCACTGCCATCCGCACCCTGGTGGTGTTGGTGATGGCCTGGGGGATCGTGCTCATCACCGGAAAAATCGGAGAGATCTCCAATATCTCGGGGCGCAGCTGGCTGTTTCTGGTGCTCTCCGGAGTGGCCACGGGTCTTTCCTGGCTGTGCTATTACTACGCCCTCCAGCAGGGGGACGCCAGCAAGGTGGTGCCGGTGGACAAGTTCAGCGTGGTGATCTCCCTGGTGCTGGCCTTTGTAGTGCTCCACGAGCAGGTGGACGCCAAGACCATTCTGGGGGGCGCCCTCATCACCGCCGGCACGTTCGTGATGATTTTGTGAAACAAGCCAGTGTGTTCCCTTGCAATCCAGTGCCCTGATTAGGAGGACGTTATGGAAGAAGAGCGCACCCGATTACAGAAGATCGTTCTGCTGGCCCTGGCAGTCATGGCGGTGGTGTTTGGAATTTTGATGATCGTTTCCAAGCTCCACCCCGGCCTCCTGCTGGACGGCGCCCTTTTAAGACCCACAGAAACTGCGGACACTGTGACTTACGCGGGAAAGCTCCACGGGGAGCAGGTCTCCATCTCTGTCCGGACGGAGAGCGATACCGTTACCGTCATCACCTGCGAGACGGAAAGCGGCGGCAGTGACGTCTACCGGATGGAATACCCCCTGGCACCCATTTTGGCGGTGGACGGCTTTGCCCAGGGGGAGATGGTGGACGGCATTCGTATCACGAAAAACGAGGCCGTGCTCTTTACCGGCGGCTATGACTGGAAGGTCAAGCCCAGTGAAGCGGGCTGGTATGATACCCAAGGCCGGTGGGATCAGGGCACTTTCGGGGAGATCACGGTGGGAGGTGTGGGGCAGAGCAGCCCTCTGGACCTGAACATACAGGACGTGGTGTGGTTAGGCAGCGGCCCGGAGCTGACGGCCCGGGGCAGCTGGGCGCTCTATGCCGTGATGCTCCTTTGTTCTCTGGTGCTGGCGCTGGACGCGGCGTTCCCCCTGGCCCTGTTCTACTGGCGGCACATGTGCGACGTCCGGGATCCCGAGCCGTCGGATTTTTATCTGACGATGCAGCGCATCGGCTGGGTGGTTTATCCCATTTTAATTTTTATCGGCTACATCTGGGCACTGCGGTATCTGCCGTAGGGTCCGCAACCTTCCACAAAGGAGACGCAAAACCATGGCCTTTAACTCAATGGCGTTTTTATTCGGATTGCTGCCGGCGGTGCTGGTGTGCTACTTTCTGCTGCCCGCCCGTTGGCGCACCGGGCGCAACTGGGTGCTGCTGGTGTTCAGCCTGGCCTTCTATGCCTGGGGCGGCGTGCGGATGGTGCCCTTCCTGGTGTTGAGCATCCTGCTCTACTGGGGCGGCGGACTGCTGGTAGCGCCGGGACGATCCCACCGGAAGGGGTGGCTCATGGCCTCCCTGGTGGTGAACGTGGGCATCCTGGCCTACTTCAAGTACACCGGCTTTCTGCTGGAGAATCTGAACGCCCTGGGCCTTGGGGTGACGGTGCCGGAGATCCTGATGCCCGCGGGCATCTCCTTCTACACGTTCCAGGGCATCTCCTACCTGGTGGACGTATACCGGGGCACCGTGGCCGCGGAGCGGAATTTGCCCCGCCTGGCCCTGTATTTCGCCTTCTTCCCCCAGATGATCCAGGGCCCCATCCTCCGCTACGGCGACATGGCGGCGGAGCTGCGGCAGCGGCGGGAGAGCCTGGAGGACGTCACAGCGGGCCTCACCCGGTTCTGCTTCGGCCTTGCCAAGAAGCTGCTGCTGGCGGACGCCCTGGGCCAGGCGGCGGACGCGGCCTTTGCCTCCGGCGACCGGCTGACGGTGGGCCTTGCCTGGATCGGCGCCGTGGGGTACACCCTACAGCTCTACTTTGACTTCTCCGGCTATACGGACATGGCCATCGGCCTGGGCCGGGTGTTCGGCTTCCGCTTGCCGGAAAACTTCAACTATCCCTACATCACCCGCTCCGCCGGGGAGTTCTGGCGCCGCTGGCACATGACCCTCTCCTTCTGGTTCCGGGACTATGTGTACATCCCCCTGGGCGGCAACCGCTGCGCCCGGGGCCGCCAGATCGTGAACATCCTGGTGGTGTGGATGCTGACGGGCCTGTGGCACGGGTCCGCCTGGACCTTTGTGGCCTGGGGCCTCTATTACGCGGCGCTGCTGCTGGGGGAGCGGTTCCTCTGGGGCAAGGCGCTGGAAAAGCTGCCGGGGGCGGTGCGCCACCTCTACGCCCTGGTGCTGGTGATCGTGGGCTGGGTGTTCTTCCGCTCCGCCACCCTCACCCAGGCCGGGCAGATGATCGCCGGCATGTTCGGCTTTGCCCCCGGCGGCGCCTGGAGCGGGGAGACTACTTACTACCTGCTGCAATTTAGGTGGGAGTGGATGTTGGCCATCCCGGCGGCCCTGCCCATAAAGCCCTGGCTGGAGGGAAAGCTCACAAAGGCCGATACTGCCCTTTCCCGGGGCGTGCTTCTCTGGGGGCCGAAGCTCCTGGCGGGGGTGCTGCTGGCATTGTCCATTTTGCGGCTGCTGAGCGCCACCTTTACGTCGTTCTTGTATTTCCAGTTCTGAAGAGGAGGGCCCAAGTATGAAACGTTTTGCCCAAGTGGCCTTCCTGGCCTGCTTTCTGGCGGTGATCCTGGCGGTGCCTGCCGGGACGCTGCTCTTTTCCAAAAACAACACCTCCGCCTACTATGAAAACCGCGCCCTGGCGGAGTGGCCGGAGATCACGGCGGAGGGCATCCTGGACGGGAGCCTGGCCCAGAGCCTGGAGACCTGGTACTCCGACCATGCCCCCGGCCGGGCTACCCTCCTGAAGATGGATACCTTCCTCTCCATGGACGTGCTGCACCGTCCGGTGGTCAACGACATCGTCACCACGCAGGATGTGCTCTTGCCCTTCCTGGACTATTCGGAGTACACCCCCGCCGCCTACGAGGCCACGGTGAGCTCCATGTCGGAGCCCTTCTCCAAGCTGAACCAATACATTGAGGAAACCGGCGGCAGCTTCTACTTCGTGGGCTTCCCGGAGCAGCGCATTTACTTCGAGGATGAGTTCCCCGACTATCTCAACAACCACGAAAATGAGGCGGAGGCGGCGGACACCATCTTCCGGGAGGCCCTGGAGGACGAGGGCATCGCCTTTTTGGACATGGGGGAGGTCTATGACGACCTGGGCCACCCGGCGGACTTCTACTCCACCGTGGACCACCACTACAATTACTACGGCGCCTACGCCGCCTACCGCTCCATCCTGGACACCCTGGCGGCGGACGGCTGGGATCTGCCGGTGCTGACGGAGGAGGACTTCACCTTCCGGGAGCTGCCCAACCCCTACATCGGCTCCCGCAACCGTAAGCTCTATAACCTCTGGCCCAACGAGGACCGGGCGGTCATCGCGGAGGTCAAGGATCCCGTGGCCTACACCCGGTACGATAACGGGGAGCCCTCGGACAAGCCCCTCTACGTGCTCCCGGCGGCGGAGGACCTGCCCACCACCTACAATCTCTACATGGGCGGGGACTTTGGCGAGACCATCCTGGAGACCAACCGGCCGGAACTGCCGGATGTGCTGGTGTTCGGGGACTCCTTCACCAACGCCCTGGAGACTCTGCTCTACAACTCCTTTGACGAGATGCGCTCCCTGGATCTGCGGCACTATACCGACAAGACCCTCCGGGACTATATTACGGATTATCAGCCGGATATCGTCATCTGCGTCATGAACGACACCTTCTACTACACGCCCACCGGAAACGGCGACGTCTGGCCGGAGGAGTGAGGCGGCCATGGAGACAGAGACGAAAAAAACGCCCCGGGGCGCGGCGGCCAGCATTCTGGCGGCTGCGGCCCTGTGGGGCATCATCGGGGTGTGGAACCGGCGGCTGATGGCCGGGGGCCTCTCCCCGTACTCCATCGTGGTGGTGCGCAACTGCGGCGGGCTGGTGCTGCTCTTGGCCGTGATGGCCCTCCGGGACCGCTCCGTGTTCCGTGTGGAGCGGCAGCATTTGAAGTACTTTTTCGGCACCGGGGTGGTGAGCGTGGTGCTCTTCACCGTGTGCTATTTCTCCTGTCAGGAGATCTGCTCCCTGGCGGTGGCGTCCATCCTGCTCTATACCGCCCCGGCCATCGTGGTGGTGCTCCCAGCCCTTTTGTGGCGGGAGCCCGTCACCAAAAAGAAGCTCCTGGCCCTGGGACTGACATTAGTGGGCTGCGCCCTGGTGTGCGGTGTGTTCTCCGGGTCGCTGACGGTGACGGGAGGCGGGATCGCGCTGGGACTGGGCGCGGGCTTTTTCTACGCCCTGTACAGCATTTTCGGCCGGTACGCCCTGGCCCACTACGGACCCATGACCGTCACCGTGTGGACCTTCGTCTTTGCGGGGGCGGCCTCCCTGGTGCTGGTGCGCCCGGCAGAGCTTGCCGCCCTGGCCCAGCCCTCCATGGCTCTGACGGCGGTGGGGCTGGTGGTTTGCTCCACGGTGCTGCCCTACATCCTCTATACCCGGGGACTTGCCCGGGTGGAGGCGGGAAAGGCCAGCATCCTGGCAAGTCTGGAGCCGGTGGTGGCGTCGGTGGCAGGGGTGGTGCTCTTTGGGGAGCCCATGAGCCCCCTCACCGCCGCCGGAATCGTGTGCGTATTGGCCGGCGTGTATATTTTGAGGTGAAGTATGGCAAAGCATAAGGAAGAAAAAACAAACGTCATGCGGGTGCTGGATCAGAAGAAGATCCCCTACACCGCCCATTTCTACGAGGACAGCCAGGGGCCCGAGGGGACCCGGGAATACGGCGTTCATGTAGCCCAGGCCCTGGGGCAGGACCCTGCCCGGGGCTTCAAGACCCTGGTGGCCCGTGGCGCTTCCAAGGGCATCTATGTCTTTGAGGTGCCGGTGGCGGAGAATCTGGATCTGAAAAAAGCCGCCCGGGCGGTGGGGGAGAAGTCCATCGAGCTTTTACACGTGGCGGAGATCAACGCCGTCACCGGCTATATCCGGGGCGGATGCAGCCCGGTGGGCATGAAGAAGCACTATCCCACCGTGTTTCACAAGACGGTGACGGACTATGAGACCATCTATATCTCTGCCGGAAAGATCGGCGCCCAGGTAGAACTGGCCCCCGCCCCCCTGCTGGAACTGCTGGGAGCCGAAACGGCGGACCTCATCGTGGAGTGAATCGAAACGCACCGGGAGGCGGGAACCTTCAGCTGTCCCGGTATAGCGCGTTTCCATGAAACACAAAAGGAGACAAACACGTATATGCAGGATAAGATCATCGTCAAGGGCGCCCGGGTCAACAACCTGAAAAATATCGACGTCACCATCCCCCGGGACAAGCTGGTGGTGATGACGGGCCTCTCCGGCTCCGGCAAGTCCTCCCTGGCTTTCGACACCATCTATGCCGAGGGCCAGCGGCGGTATGTGGAGAGCCTCTCTTCCTATGCCCGGATGTTCCTGGGCCAGATGGACAAGCCCGATGTGGACTATATCGAGGGACTTTCCCCCGCCATCTCCATCGACCAGAAGACCACCAGCAAGAACCCCCGCTCCACCGTGGGCACGGTGACGGAGATCTACGACTATTTGCGCCTTCTCTGGGCCCGGGTGGGCACGCCTCACTGCCCCAAGTGCGGCAAGGAGATCCGCCAGCAGACCATCGACCAGATCATCGACCAGGTGCTTGCCCTCCCGGAGGGCACCCGTATCCAGGTGATGGCGCCGGTGGTCCGGGGCAAAAAGGGCGAGCACGCCAAGGTGCTGGAGGACGCCAAGCGCTCCGGCTATGTCCGGGTCCGGGTGGACGGGAACCTCTACGAGCTGGACGAGGAGATCAAGCTGGAGAAGAACAAGAAGCACTCCATCGAGGTGGTGGTGGACCGGCTCATCATCCGGCCGGACATCCAGCAGCGCCTGACGGACAGTGTGGAGACCGCCTCCAATCTCTCCGGGGGACTGGTGGTCATCAACCTCCTGCGGGAGGAGCAGGACCTGATGTTCTCCCAGAACTACGCCTGCGAGGACTGCGGCATCTCCATCGAGGAACTCACCCCCCGGATGTTCTCCTTCAACAATCCCTTCGGCGCCTGCCCCACCTGCACGGGCCTGGGCAGTCAGCTGAAGGTGGACCCTACCCTGGTGGTGCCGGATCCCACGCTCTCCATTCTGGAGGGGGCCATCCAGGCCAGCGGCTGGAACAACATCCGGGGCGACGGTATCTCCCGGATGTACTTTGACGCCCTGTCCAAGAAATACGGCTTCAAGCTCACCACCCCCTGGCAGGAGCTGCCGGAGGCGGTGCGGGATATCATCCTCTACGGCACCGGCGGGGAGAAGCTGGAGCTCCACTACGACCAGCCCCGGGGCAAGGGGGTCTTGCAGCAGCCCTTTGAGGGCATCTGCAACAACGTGGAGCGCCGCTACCGGGAGACCCAGTCCGACGCCAGCCGCAAGGAGCTGGAGGAGCTCATGGGGGAGTGCCCCTGCCCGGAGTGCAAGGGCCGCCGCCTGAAAAAGGAGTCTCTGGCGGTGACGGTGGGAGACTTGGACATCTTCTCCTTTACGGAGATGTCCGTCACCGACGAGCTTGCCTGGTGTGAAAAGCTGGAACTGACAGAACAGCAGATGCGCATTGCCGCCCGGATCTTAAAGGAGATCAAGTCCCGCCTGGGCTTTTTGCAGTCTGTGGGCCTGGGGTACCTGACCCTCAGCCGTTCCGCCGCCACCCTCTCCGGCGGCGAGAGCCAGCGCATCCGCCTGGCCACCCAGATCGGCTCGTCCCTGATGGGGGTCCTCTATATCCTGGACGAGCCCTCCATCGGATTGCACCAGCGGGATAACGACAAGCTCCTGGCTACGCTGAAAAACCTCCGGGACTTGGGCAATACCCTCCTGGTGGTGGAGCATGACGAGGACACCATGCGCGCCGCCGACTACCTCATCGACATCGGCCCCGGCGCCGGCGTCCACGGCGGCGAAGTGGTGGCCGCCGGCACGCCGGAGGAGGTCATGGCAAATCCCAATAGCCTCACAGGTCAGTACCTCTCCGGAAAGAAGAAGATTCCCGTCCCCACGGAGCGCCGGGCAGGCAACGGGAAATTCCTGAAAGTCATCGGCGCGGCGGAGAATAACCTCCGGCACATTGACGTTACCTTCCCCCTGGGGACTTTCACGGTGGTCACCGGCGTCTCGGGTAGCGGCAAGTCGTCGCTGGTCAACGA
>PPYF01386865.1_pt1 | contig 13990 bp, 11 predicted proteins | sample 1559871 | NCBI WGS metagenome assembly PPYF01 (sample SAMN08240021, study PRJNA423297) | Human gut metagenome, whole genome shotgun sequencing project. | reverse complement strand
AAAAAATAATAAAGCATAAAAAAGAGAGCGGAAGACAGACGGACGATACCGGAGAGAACTACAACGGAGGAAAGGATAACAGAATGCAAAAGGCGGAAAGGGAGATACGTGACAAGACTTCCGGTGGAAAAGAGCAGGAAAGCCTGACAAGGAGAAAATAAGAAAGCGGAAGACAAGGACTAGAACAAAACAGACACTGACCGTAAAGGACCGACTCCCTGAATCTGCGGCAACCACACACTTTAACCTTACCAATACAATTCACATAATTCTGCGGAAGACACGTATCCTGCATGCGAAAAACCTCCTAGCTACTTTAAACAAGGTACGTTACTAACATACAGGCCTCTATGTTAGTAACGTACAAGGTCACACATTACTAACCTTACGGAACACACGTTACTAACCCTTCGGAACACACAAACTATACAAAAGCACATAGCATCCCGTCCAATACCCAGATACTCCGTCAGAGTGTGTGTGTGTGTGGAAAGACTGCAAGTTGTGCAAGTTTGCAAGTTTCCCCCTTGCATCATCTCATAAAAGGAGCTGAAAAAACAAAAGAAACAACAAGAGAATAATCACCAAGAATTAAAATATCAACAACTTTCAGGCCCCTCGCTCCAGCTCCAAACAGACCTTATAAAAAATAGAGAATCAGCAAAACGAATTACATAAAAAACAATCACACATAAAATTATTGTCTTTCACACTTTGCTTTCTTTATATTGTAGCGATAGGCTCGACAAGCCAAAACAAAGTATATCGCACATTGTATCCATAGGATAATATATTGCTGACTGATTTCAGACATACTAGCTCCCATAGAATTTATCTTAACAAAGGCCAAAGTTCCGGGAGCCGCAGGAACCATATAATGAATCCATTGCCAATACCAAGGCATTAACTCCAGCGGATAAGAAACTCCGGACAGGAAAATCAATCCTACAGAGAAGAAAGCTACCAACAACAATGGAGCATCACTATCACTGAAAAATAACGAACAGGCCAATCCAAAGAAACTGGTAGCAAGAATATAAGGTATCATAAGTGCCACAATTTTCCACGGATATGCTAAATGAGGCAATTGGAAAACTAAAGGAAGAAGCCCCAACAAAAAGACAGAGAATAAAGCATAAAAGACTAAATAAGTAAATGATTTTCCTATCACTACGGATGCCATACGTAAAAAAGAAAGATCCCTTCCTTCAGGACCTGCAAACATCAGTATATCTCCAGTTTCACGCTCTTTCCCACTCAACATGCTGATAACAAATATCAACGTCTGAAAAATAACAACCATCAAAACGGCAGGTATCAAATAAGTACCATAACCATCGGTATAATTATACAGGGCAGTACCTACCACATCGACAGACCTTGTTTGAACCACAGATTGTATATCATCCTGAGGTAGAAAAACCACTTGCTCGGGTCGGACATCATCATTCACAGCAAGCATGGCTCCAGCAGACGCTTCCTGCATGGAAGCAAAATAAAGGAAAGCCGTAGTGGTGCTGTACATAATATATATCGCTTCTTCACCACGCCCCACACAAGCGTCAAAATCCGCGGGAATGTAAACAATACCCACCACTTCATCATATTTCATCAATTCCTTAGCAGCAGGCAAATCAGCATTGTTTGTCAATACCCGTGCCTGCGGAGTGGCATCCAGCAAACGGATGTAACTGCGGCTTAACGGAGTGCGACTCATATCCACTACTGCCACCGGAGCATCGCGTACCACATTGGGAGCATACATATAGTTATAAAGTAATCCATACACAAAGATGCCACCGCTGAGTACCAATAAAATGGAATAGCGGGTACACATCACACGAAACTCGTGCCAAGATACAGCTAATATATTATTCAATATCGTCATATTTCCGACTGATTAAAGAGCGTTTCAAATGAGGTAACAACAATAAAGGAGGAATAAGGAACAACAGCAGACAGGCTACATTGCCCCACATATACGCATAACCATAGTTGCCATAAAGCAGATTCTGTCCAATCTCGACAAAGTGACGGACGGGGAAAAGATAAGAGGCATAGTACACCGGTGCAAACATGTGAAGCACCGGAAAGGTAACCCCGCCAAGGGTAGCGCCTAACGATCCTACCATGGAAACGATACTGATAATAATACTCAACGCAGGAAAAAGAGAGAACAGAAAAACCGCCAGCGCCTGCGTAGCAATGACCAATAGTGCCGAAGTAAGATTCAACGCCCAAAAACCACAATCCATCGGTATATGCATGGCACCAAAAAAGACATAGTTTGCCAGAATACTCATAACGATGAAGATAAAACTGTATGGAAGTAACTTGGCAGTGACTGCCACCCAGATATTCCCATCTGCCACTGCCAGCCAATTGGCTGAAGTATGGAATTTCCCTTCACTGCCAATGGAGTATGTAGTGACCAACAACAAGATAACTTGCAGAAAAACAAAGAAGAATGGCTGTGTAAGATAGACCGAATAATCCATATCAGGATTAAATAACGGATGATTCTGTGTGGTGACCGGTAACAGAAAAGATTCTATCTCTTCCTGATTTATACCCAATGCCACAGCATGAGTGACAATGGGAACTACCGAGATGCTTTTCAACAAACTTTGAAATGCTCCGTGAATCTCACTTCCCACACTCATCAATGCATAATGGTAATAATAAGTCAGAGCTGTTTCCTTACCATCCATCACCTTTGCTTCAAAACCAGACGGAATACTGAGGTATCCATAAATACTTTTCCGCTGCACATCTGCCCTGGCCTCCGCTTCATCGGCATAATGCCGAGTGATGCGGAAAGTGGGAACAGCCTCGGTCATACGAATTATCTCACGAGAAGTGGCTGTATTATCACCATCCACAACACCCACAGGCAGATTCTCCATCTGTCCGTTACCAAAAATTGTAGCCATAAAGAAGATAGAAAACAAAGGCAAGACGATACACGATGCAAAATAAATGCGCCGGGAAACCATACGGTCCAGTTCACGTTTCAATACCGCTATAAAAGGAGATTCTTTCATTCAAGTAGTTCATTTATATTTACCATTCACTGCAATCAGAATAACATAGCTATCCTTCTATCATTTCAATTCATCCAGATTTACCAAGACGGACATACCCGGTCTTAATCCCTCCATCGGCTCTACAGGCAGCGCATGAATTTCAAAAGTTTTCATATCGTATGTCCCCGTCTGCTTGGTAGAACGCCAAGTGGCAAAACTCCCCAACGGGCTGATGTAATTGATTTTAAATGCCTTGTTTTTTACATCAAGAGCCGGAATATCTCCCATAAAATTCTCGTTCATACGGAAATAAGGCATATAGTCCTCACGGACATTAAGCACTACATGACAATCATCCAATACTACCAGACTCATAATGGGAGTCCCCGCTCCTACCAGTTCTCCACGCTTGGGGTAGATGGTTGATATCTGTCCGTCTTCGGGAGCTGTGAGGCGGGCATCCATCAACAAGGCCTGAACCTCATTCACAGTGCCCCGAGCCGCATCCACCAAGGAGCGGGCACTCTCTTTATCCTCTTTCTGCGCTCCGTCCTTCACTAACAGGAATTGTTGATGCGCCGCCCGTTCGGCGGCAACAGCAGCTTTATACATGGCTTCCACTTCATCTTTCCGCTGGCTGGTGACCACGCTATCTTTGTAAAGTGCCTGAATACGGTCATACGTCACCGTGGCCAGTTGCAAGTCACTCTTTGACTTGTTCCACAATTCTTCTACCGAACGGACTATCTGCCGACGTGTACCGTCGTCTATTTTCTTGTTCTGAAATTTCGCAATATCTTCCAAGGCATTTACCTGCTGGAACTTCGCCCAAGCCTCAGGACTGTTAATCACAACCAAGGTGTCACCCATCTTTACATACTGTCCCTCCCGGACCAAAAAGGTATCAATTCTACCGGGAAGTTTTCCGGAAATCCGTATTTCAGTAGCTTCTATCTGCCCCTGCAATACAACCGGTTTATTGCTCATAGCTATAATCCCAATGGCAGACACCATAACAATGGCCACAAGAACAACGATAAAAGCGACTCCTAACTGTTTCTTCTCTTTTTCCATATTGTTTTCTTTTTTTATTATTTCCCGAATATAAAGTTCTCGGTTTGTCCGGTACGGCTATACTGCCAAAAACTTTCGGGCATTCCGCAAGTAGAGAGCAGAGATGCCAGTGCCACATCATATTTATAATAAGCCAGCAAAAAAGCAATCTGCACCTTGGACAACATCGTTTCCGCATCAATCACATCAGTAGAGGTAGCCATTCCTTCCTGAAAGGATTTTTTACGGATACGTACCAATTCACGACTCATCTCAATCGTGGTGTTGAGTGCGGCGACATCATCCTTTGCATTCTGAATTTCGCTATATAACTTGTCTACCAAAACACCCAATTCATTCTGAGCCTTTTCCCTTCCCAGTTGCAAAGTTTGTTTAGTAAGACGTGTCTGACGGATATTGGCTTCACGGTTCAGTCCGTCGAATATATTCCAAGTAAAACCCACTCCTACCAAAGTACGGGGCATCAGGTTTTTCGGAAGATTCTCTGCATAAAGTGTCTGCTTTCCAAACAATGCAATGGTAGGAATATATGCACTTTTACTGATTTTCAATTGATTATCTGCCATCGCCTCCTGTATTCGCAATTTACTTACTATATAGCTGCCGGTACTTACCAGATTCTTGAAATAAAGTTCATCGGGCAGATCATGGTTCATAAACAAAGGAGAACTGGGATTGATGGATATGGCGTCTTCCACATTCAACAAGACTTTCAAGGCATTTTGCGCCACATTCAAATCTTTCCGGGCAGATTCCAACTCACGTCTGGCCTCGTCCATAGTGACCTGAGCAAAGAGGCGTTCGGCCTTATTTATCATACCGTTCTCCTCCAGCTTCATGGCATTACGGTAATGTTTCTGCAAGCCTAAAAAGGTTTGCTCGCGTACATCCACCACTCTTTGCGCCAGACGCAAAGCATAATAAGTTTCCACCAACTCCGATTGCAAAGTAGCTCCCGCCTCTTCCCTACCTGCTTTGGCCAAATCTACCATACGGTTGCCGATACGGCTTGCAAAAATTCGTTTTCCGCCTGTAAAAAGCGGCCACATCACATTAGCATCTATGGTCGTCAGGTTACGTTCTAATAAAGGAAAAGTAAGGGTATGCGCACCTATATTATCAAGAATAGAAGAAATAAATTTATCATCGGGCACAATGGAATGTACAAAGTCTTTTGCCGGATCGGTAAATTGCCTTAAAGGTTCCTTGACCTCAATATGGTTGGACAAATGGACGTATGCACCCGATGCATTCAAAGACGGATACCAAAAAGCATTCATCTTTTGTCGCTCACTGCGTGCTATATCTACAGCCTTATCCGCCATTTGCAACGTGCGGCTGCCCTTGTTCATCAGGCTGGCAGATTGTTCCAATGTTAAAGATAATTCCCCGTTTTGAGCTGATAATGAAACCGGGAACAAAAGAACACATAAAAATATTTTATAATGCATACACTGTTTAGTTTCTGTTATGTTGTAATAAACAGAAAACCAAACAGATTGTTTGAACAGGATTATTTATTAAATAACTCGAAAGTGAATTTAAAACCAAAGGTATCAAATTGCCCGTTGATAGTGCTTACAAAAGCCCCCACATCAAATATATGTGTGCCGATGCCATAACCCAACTCGATATATGGATTAAGATGTGGCATGAACAGGATACCACCATACAAACGCTCCTGCTGGACTAATCCCAGCCAACGGTTTAAGGGTTTCAAGAAAATAAAAGGAGACTCATAGGTGAAATTCCCCCGCCAGTACTGACGTGAGGAGTTATACCAACGTCCGTCCAGCAATTGGAAAGTGCCACCAATATCATCATTCCATCCTTCGGGAAGATTACGACGGGCAAAGTTAGCAAAATCCACGAAATACATATCTTCCTGCTTGGTAAACATCCCCCCCCCAATGCGATAACCGATACTTCGGATTCCGCTCAGTTTCAAGTTTTGCTGTATATCAAACTCCCAACGTTCATGAGCACCCGTACTCTTGAATACACCTTTAATGCCCCGTTCATAATCCAGCATAAAAGTAGGCATACTGGAACCTACATTCATCTTCCGGCGACCGTTCATGTAATAATACATACCGGGAGTCCATTCAATACGTATACGAGGTGCAAAACTATTGTATTCTGATCTGATACCTCGCAATGCAGCCCAATCCTTATCGGGCAACGGCTTTTCAAGAATGACTTTCGAATTATTTATCAGATACCTCCAATGTACGGAAACACCTGCTTTAATAAACAAGCCGTTCACTATTTCTATATTATGGAACAGATTGAGATACACATCCTTGAAATAGTCCAATTCCAATTGGTCAAAATTAAAGGTACTATCGGGCAATTGCTTTAGCTGATCCAATACGACACTACTATATATGCGGTTACCGTTACCTACACTAACCTCAAAACTAGCCTGCTTTTCCGGCCAATATTGCCAATCGGCATCCGCTTTCACATAAAGTTCCTTATGTGTAAAATTATAACCTATCTGCGGACTGATTCTAAGTATACGTCCATCATGAAAAAGCCGACTGTATTTAAACTTCTGCTTATACGAAAAGCCCCTGCTGTGGCTATAATCCAACAGCACCGGATTAATAAGTGGAGAACAATGCACACTCCCCATACTGGACAAATTCACATTGTAACTACTGATAAGCATGTCACCCAACTCCCCCCAAAACTCCAAATGTTCATTCTTCTTTTTTTTCGGTACGCGTAAAAGCGTATCCTGACGTAAAGCATAACTTCTATACAAAGAATCCTCCAAAGCGGACAGCGGAATGGGACGCAGCTCATTGAACTTTTCCTTATCTGTTATCAGCTGTTCCGAATCACAAGTCAGCTTATAGGATTCCGTCAGGTCATGGCGATGCTTCTTTTGAGATTTACGCCGGGCGGCTCCTTCATAAAATTTAATTTCATTGTATTTCAACCAGGCTCCCATATCCATTTCCAGATGGTTACCTATAAACTTAAAAACAAGATTCAAATCAAACTGCACCGGCAGAAACTCCACATCGCCCTCCTCTCCCATCTTGACACGGACCTTGAAGCGGATCACATCATAAACGCCTTCAATATAAAGTTCACGAATAGTCCATATCTGATCACTAACCCACATATATCCACTGACCAACTGTGTACCACGGAATTTGGGAATAATAAGTATTTTATACCGCTGGCAATCGGGAGGACCGGCTATAGAATCCAATAAATAATGATAATATCTGCTAGATTTCTTATCCAAAGGAGAAAGAAGTTTATCGGACATCAATGAAGAAGAATAGATATTCATGTTCAAATAATCCATCACATCCGTTATCTGTCCCCTGTTACGTGGAAATGTAGTGGATACCGCTTTTATCTTACGGTCGTATATATCAGGGGCCGTATAATGCAGCTCACTAAGAGATTCCATAAGGTAATCATTGATGTGTTTTTCGAAACGAAACATGGACGGTACATAGCGGATAAGGTGATTGCGCTTATGTACCTTTACTTTTCCTTTTATATATAAATCAGCCTTATACTCATCAATGATACGGGAATAGAACGGCGAAAACTGGAAAATACACTGAAGAATGGAATCGGACACCATCGGCTTGTCGGGCATATCAACCTTTTCCCTCTTAGCCTGAACAGCTAAAGGTAACAAAAGACAAAATATAATCAACCTGACAATCCGTATATAGTGCATCAATGTACTTTCTTTTCATTGTTTGAAGAGCAAATATAAACAAAAACCAACAGGCTGACGCATGATAATACTTAATTAACATCCTTAACAGAAATGAAAAATGATTAGCGATATAGCGAATTATTAATCAAAAAGCAGTATTTTTGCAGCCAACAACCAGTAAAAGAAAGTCCAGTTTTCCCAACGGCGGTATCCGGAACACATTTGAAGCACGTGGCTATACGGCATGGGATGTTTCTTCTCCGGCTTTCATTGTAGACAGCACACTTTGTATTCCTACTATCTTCATCTCTTATACAGGCGAAGCACTCGACTATAAAACTCCTTTGTTGAAGGCATTAGGTGCTGTAGACAAAGCGGCAACTGAGGTTTGCAGAATGTTCGATCCAAACGTAAAACGCGTATTCGCCAATCTGGGTTGGGAACAAGAATACTTTTTAGTGGATACCGCACTATATAATGCACGTCCGGATCTTTGCCTGACCGGACGCACCTTGATGGGACACTCGTCTGCCAAGGACCAGCAGCTAGACGACCACTACTTCGGTTCCATCCCTCCACGTGTAACCAGTTTTATGAAAGAATTGGAACTGGAATGTCACAAACTAGGGATTCCGGTAAAAACACGGCATAACGAAGTGGCTCCCAACCAATTTGAGCTAGCTCCTATTTTTGGAGCAAATGAAGCCCCCCCCGCTATTCTGTCTATTTTCCTAGGACGTCATCTTTCCCATATGTTGGACGAAGTAGTGGCACGTCTGAATGACGCCGAACTGACCCCTGATGAAAAGAAAGCATTGCAATTGGGTATCGGGCGCATACCTGCCATATTGCAAGACAATACAGACCGTAACCGTACCTCTCCTTTTGCCTTCACCGGAAACCGTTTTGAATTCCGTGCTGCAGGCTCATCTGCCAACTGTGCCGCATCAATGATTGTGATCAATGCCGCTATGGCACACCAGTTGAATGAGTTCAAGACCCAGATAGATAAATTAGTAAACGGAGGGATGGAACAGGAAGAAGCTCTGTATAAGGTATTAAAAGAAACCATCATCGCTTCACAAAACATCCGTTTTGAAGGTGACGGCTACTCGGAAGAATGGAAAGCAGAAGCCGCGCGACGCGGATTGACCAATATCTGCCATGTACCCGAAGCCATCCTGAAGTTCAACGATGAGCAATCTCGTGCAGTACTGATAGGCGAAAAAATATTCAATGAAAATGAATTGTTCTGTCGTATAGAAGTGGAACTGGAAAAGTTTACTAAAAAGGTCCAGATTGAAAGTCGTGTACTAGGCGACCTAGCTATCAATCATATTGTTCCCACAGCTGTAATTTATCAGAACAGACTATTAGAAAATCTTCGTGGTCTGAAAGAGATATTCTCCACCGAAGAAAAAAAAGAAAGGATAGGAGATAAGAACCTATCCTTTTGTTATTTTTTGAAGATAAATTAATAATATATCTTTCTTTTTTCTTCTGATTACTTCGTCCTTTTATTTTTTCTTCTTATATTTGTGCTCTATAACACGGTTTTATAGCACGTTTATGGTTAGAAAAGAATTATCAGAAACTGAGATTGCTGAAAGTATACCAGACTTATGGCAACCTTTAACACAGGAACAAAGAGAGTTCTTGGCTCAGAACTTTACGATACAGAAGTATAAAAAGAATGAGACGATATACTGCGAAGGAGAAACTCCGATGCACCTTATGTGTCTTCTTAGTGGAAAAGTAAAAATCTACAAAGAAGGTGTGGGAGGACGTAGCCAGATTATCCGCGTATTAAAGACGAAAGAATATTTCGCATACCGAGCTTTTTTTGCCGAAGGGAACTTCGTGACAGCTGCTTCCGCTTTCGAGCCTTGCACTATCTGCCTTATTCCCATGCCGGCCATTATGAAACTGATAAAAGACAACTCTGAATTAGCTTTGTTCTTTATCCGCCAACTTTCTATAGATTTGGGAATTTCTGATGAAAGAACCGTAAATCTTACGCAAAAACATATTCGTGGACGATTGGCGGAATCTCTGTTATTTTTGAAAGATACTTATGGAGTAGAAGAAGATGAATCTACACTAAGCATTTACCTTTCACGAGAAGATTTGGCAAACTTATCAAATATGACTACTTCGAACGCAATCCGTACGCTTTCTAACTTTGCAACTGAAAAACTGATTACCATCGACGGTAGAAAAATTAAAATCATTGATGAAGAGAAACTAAAAAAAATCAGCAAAATAGGATAAAATCTAATATCAATTCATACTTCACACACACAGGCGTCCGTTTTTCCATAACAGACGCCTGTTTTTTTCTCTACTTACAAAACCTTTTTCAGTACCAGCTGTTATTAAAAGAAACTAAAACCAAGAAACTATGAGTAAAGGTAAATTATGGGGAATCATCCTCCTTATTTTATTTGTGCTGGGATTCGGTATCTGGCTTTATACCAGTTCTGACGTAAAAAAAGATGTAGACCAGGAAGGCATAGGTGTGTTAGACGACATGACTATACCCGCTGTGGACTAAATAATAATAAACACTAACTTAAACTTTACATTATGGCTAAAGAATCTGTGAATATCCTGAAGGATAAAATTGACATTGTGGACTTATTGGCTCAGCTGAATGCAGCTCTGTCCGAAGAATGGTTGGCTTTCTACCAATACTGGGTAGGTTCATTCGTAGTAGAAGGCGCTATGCGCGTGTGCCATCTACCGCTATCAGCAAATTGCTGAATTCACAAACGGAATTGACTTCACCACTTGTGATATTGCCAAACATATTATGGCAGAAGAAGAAGACCATGAACAAGATTTGCAAGATTACTTAAATGATATAGCCCGCATGAAGGCTTATATTCTAAAAAAATAATCCACATCTGCTTCTATTCTTTTTTCTGTTTTGACGGAGAAAGAAAGGTAAGGCCGGTTTCTACTGCAAAAACCGACCTTATTTTATACTATTCATGCAAGTTGCCCCATAGTCCAAATAAATTAACCCATCTTACCTGTGAATCCCCAACGAATAACATTTATAACACCTGGCGGATTCTTACCAGTTTGGTCAATAGCCCTTCCAGCAAATCCAGTTTCAACATATTCGCTCCGTCACTCTTAGCGACAGAAGGGTCTTCGTGGGTTTCCATAAACAAACCGTCCACTCCTACCGCTATGCCAGCCTTGGCTACCGTTTCAATAAGCTGCGGCATACCACCTGTCACACCGGCAGTCTGATTAGGTTGTTGCAAAGAATGTGTCACATCCAGAATTACAGGAAAACCTAAAGTCTGCATTTCCGGAATACCCCGATAATCTACAATCAAATCCTGATACCCGAAAGTCGTTCCCCGCTCGGTCAGCATAACCTGATCATTACCCGCCTCCACCACTTTGTCAGCAGCAAAACGCATGGCGCCAGGTGATAAAAATTGTCCTTTCTTGATGTTGACAATCTTTCCGGTATGAGCTGCCGCCACCAGCAAATCAGTCTGGCGACACAGGAAAGCAGGAATCTGCAACACATCCACATATTCAGCGGCCATAGCAGCTTCTCCAGCACTATGAATATCGGTTACCACAGGAATTCCAAAAGTTTCCCGTACTTTACGAAGTACTTTCAAGGCCTTTTCATCACCTATTCCTGTAAACGAATCCAAACGGGAACGGTTAGCCTTACGATAAGATCCTTTAAACACATAGGGAATACCCAGTTTATCTGTTATTTTCACAATACGATCTGCTATTCGGAGAGCCATTTCCTCTCCTTCGATCACACAAGGACCAGCCAGTAAAAAGAAATTATCTGTCTTTCTTAAATCTGAAATTGTCATTATCTTACGTCTATTCATTGAGATATCTACTCTGCCTCTATCCTTAAAGCAAGAAATGGATATCTATAGTTTTTAATTAGGGATAATCAAAGTTATAGCTTCCGGCTGGATCGTAATTTCCAAAGGAAAATGGCGGTCTAAAATACGCCCGTCCAAACTGACAGAAGCATTCTGCGCACGTAGTACTTTTACTTTCCGTGTACGATAAGGTTTCACCATTTTATGATTTAAAATACGTCCCTGCAACAGCATCCACATACCCGAGAAAAGTTGAATTAACTCCGGACGATAAATAACCGACACATCCAACCAGCCATTATAAGGAACTGCACTAGGTGTCAAACCGTATCCACGGGCACTTCCCACACATACCGTCATGATACGTCCACGAATATGTTCGCCATTGATACAAAGATGTGTACGGTACAATTTACGTTCAAACAGCAACAGGAACATGGAAGCGGCAAAAGACAACTCACGTATTCCCCAAAAACGGCGGGTACCATCTGAGATCTGTACAATACGCGCACCTAAACCTATATATATGGCATTCAGGAAATAGCGGGAGGTGTGCTTCTCTCCATCAAAATAATTACAACGCCCCACATCAATTTTCCTCAGACGACGATTGATAATCCAATCTACCGCTGCTTTATAATTATCTTCATCCAACCCCCAATATTTGGCAAAGTCATTACCAATACCATTAGGAATGATTCCAAAAGCGATATTTGTCTTATCCTCCACCATAGAAGTCATAATACCGTTAATAGCATCATTGATCGCTCCGTCTCCACCTACAATCACAATGGTTCGATAACCATTATTAGCCAAGGTACGGGCGAGTCGTTCCACCGACCCAAAACCTTCGGACTGTACGTAGTCAAAAACCACCTTACGGTTTTCCATATAGCTACGTATCTCATTCCAACGCTTCTGAGTCTTACGGCTTCCGGCTTTCGGATTATAAATAATCCCCCATCTGTTTGGTTCTACAGCCATAACATTTAGTTTTTAGTGTGTAACAAATTAATGATTTTTTCCACCTTATCTTCCATAGGCAGGCAAGCATCCAGCCAATGTATAGTGAACCCTCGCCGCTCCATGCCCCGGAACCAGGTCATCTGCCGTTTGGCAAATTGATGGATAGCTATTTCCAATTGATGAAACATTTCATTGAAAGAAAGTTTACCCAAGACATATAAAGTCAAATACTTATATTCCAATCCGTAATAAATCAAATCCTCGGAAGAAATACCACTATCCAACAAAGCCTTCACTTCGTTTACCATCCCTTCATCCAAACGCTGCTTCAAACGGTGGGATATTTTTTCACGACGTAACTCACGAGCTATATCTACTCCAATGATCAAACTATGAATTTGCGGGAACTCACGGTATTCCGCTGATTGGTGCTTGTAATACTCTTCTATTTCAATGGCCCGGATAGCCCGCTTTACAGTATCTACGTCCGTAGAGTTATGAAGTTTCCTGTAAGTTGACAACAACCGGGTGAGTTCCGCTAATGATTTATCTGCTAACGAGTCCCTAAGTTTGGGATTCTCTGGAACAGGAAGCAGCCTATATCCCTTCAACACGGATTCAAGATACATCCCCGTACCTCCGCATAATATAGGAAGTTTGTCTTTCCATCTCACTTGATCATAAGCATTCAAAAAATCACGTTGAAATTCAAATACATTATATTTATATCCGGGGTCTACAATGTCTATCAGATGGTAAGGTATTTGCTGTCCATTCACGACATAGTCTTCCAAATCCTTTCCCGTACCTAAATCCATCCGGCGATATACCTGCCGGCTATCTCCACTGATAATTTCGGTATCCAACTTGTAAGCTAAAGCCGCTGCCAAAGGAGTCTTTCCTGAAGCGGTAGGTCCTAATATCGTTATCAAATCGTACTTTTCCATCCTAAGTTTTTGTAACAGTCGCACAAAGATAACGAAAATGTGCAACTTAGCACGCAAAACTACATAAAAAAAAGCCGTCTGAATTACTTCAGACGGCTTTCGCTATATGGTTTTTAACTGATTAGCAGTTTACAGAAGCCATGTGAGCAATCAAATCCAATACTTTGTTAGAGTAACCGATTTCGTTGTCATACCAAGAAACCACCTTAACAAAAGTATCAGTCAAAGCGATACCAGCTTTAGCATCGAAGATAGAAGTACGAGTATCACCCAAGAAGTCAGAAGAAACAACTGCATCTTCAGTGTAACCCAATACGCCAGCCAATTCACCTTCAGAAGCTTCTTTCATAGCTGCACAGATTTCAGCATATGTAGCCGGTTTAGCCAAGTTAACTGTCAAGTCAACTA
>PPYF01268500.1_pt1 | contig 13998 bp, 9 predicted proteins | sample 1559871 | NCBI WGS metagenome assembly PPYF01 (sample SAMN08240021, study PRJNA423297) | Human gut metagenome, whole genome shotgun sequencing project. | reverse complement strand
CGTCCTCCTCCAGGGGGGAGAGGGCGGGGGAGCCGACCAAAGGGCTGGCCGTTTTTCCCGGCAGGGGCAGGGTGACGGGATCGTCCCCCGCATTGCAGACGCACAGGAGCTCCTCCCCGTCGTCCGCCCGGGCAAAGGCCAGCAGGGGGCCCTCCGCCGCCACATAGCGGATGGTGCCCCGGCGCAGGGCGGGGTGGTCCTTGCGCAGGGCCCCCAGCTGCTTGAACCACTCCAGCAGCTCCCCGTCCTCCCGCCCCCAGGGGTAGGGGCGGCGGTTGAAGGGGTCCTCAAAGCCCTCCATGCCCGCCTCGTCCCCATAGTACACCGTGGGGGAGCCGGGGAAGCAGAACAGCAGCAGCGCCGCCGAGCGCAGGCGCTCCTTGGCCATGCGCAGGGCATCCCCCTCCAGCCGGAAGGAGGCCCGCCAGTCCCGGGACTGGTCCCGCCGCTCGCCTCCCGCCCCCAGCAGGGTGAGGATGCGGGGGGTGTCGTGGGTGCCCAGGGAGTTCATGGCGGAGTAGAAGGCGAAGGGGGGATAGTTCTCCCGGATGGTCTCCATGCTCTGGACAAAGTCCTCCGCCCTGCCCCCGGAGAAATAGCTCAAAATGGCGCTGCGCAGGGGATAATTCATCAGCCCGTCGCAGTGGCCGCCCAGGATGTGCTTGCGCCGCACGCCATAGGCGACCTTGGTGGAGCCGTCCTCCCACACCTCGCCGATGACCACCGCCGAGGGCTTTTCCGCCCGGGCGGCGGCGTGGATGCCGGCCACAAAGTCGTCTGGCAGCTCGTCGGCCACGTCCAGCCGCCAGCCGTCCGCCCCCGCCCGCAGCCACCGGCGGACCACGCTGTCCTCGTCCCCGAAGATGAATCGGCGATAGCCGGGGTCGGACTCGTTCACGGCGGGCAGGGAATAGATGCCCCACCAGCTCTCATACCGGTCTGGCCAGTGGATGAACTGGAACCAGCTGCGATAGGGGGAGTCCCAGCTCTGGCAGGCCCCCACATCGGGATAGAAGCCGTCGCCGTTGAAATAACGGCTGACAAAGCCCGTGTGGTTGAACACCCCGTCCAGCATCACCCGCATTCCCCGCCTGTGGGCCTCGTCACATAGACGGGTAAAGTCCTCATTGCAGCCCAGCATGGGGTCGATGCGGTCGTAGTCCGCCGTGCCGTAGCGGTGGTTCTCCGCCGCCTCGAAAATAGGGTTGAAGTACAGGGTCTCCACCCCCAGGGCCTTCAGATGGTCCAGCTTGCTGATGACCCCCTGAAAGTCCCCGCCGAAGAAGTCCCGGTTGCGGATCTCCCCGTGCTCGTCCGGGCGGTAGACCGGCTCGTCCGCCCAATCCTGATGGACGGTGCGTCCACCCACCAGGCCGGCGGGGTCGGGGATGCGGCTGCGGCAGAAGCGGTCCGGGAAGATCTGATAGGTCATCCCCTCGCCGAACCAGGTGGGGACGGCCTCCTCCCCCTGATAGACGGTGAGCTGATAGGGCCCCAGCTCCGCCCGGCGGCCGTCCAGCCCCTCCAGCACAAAGGAGTACCAGATCAGGCCCACATAGGTGCCCACGTCCAGCGTCCCCCGGAACTGGTCCACCCCCAGCCGGCTGTCCACCCAGGGGAGGGGGACGGTCTGCTCCTCGTTGTTCCGGCTCTCGAACCGGGCGGTGAGCCGTCCCCGGGAAAAGCCCCCCGCCCGGGGCGGGCGGAGGGTAAAGGACACCACAGTCCCCGAGGGGACCGCGCCGTATGGGTTTTTGAAATTCAAGTCCCGGGGGTCAAAAATAACCGGGTCGGTCATAGGGCATCTCTCCAATGTGGGGGTTATAGCGCGGGCGGGCGACCCTCTCCGCCCAGTGTGCGCACTGGGCACCTCCCCCACAGGGGGAGGCAAGGGGAACGCAGGAACGGATTGCCACGTCGGGCGTCGCCCTCCTCGCAATGACAGGGGTGGGAAACTTGGCTCCCCCTGTGGGGGAGCTGGCACGGCGCAGCCGTGACTGAGAGGGCGGGCGGCCAAAGGCCGCCCCTACGGGGTTTTACATCAATGATACTGATAGCTCCCCCCGCCGATGAACTCCCGCAGCAGGGAGTCGGGGGCGACCAGCTTGGGGTCGATGGGCTCGAACCAGTGGAAGGCGTCGATCAGCTCCAGCAGCTCGTCGTGGCGGGGGTTGTCTTGGGGCACCGAGCGCAGCAGGGGAGCGGCGTAGTTGGCCATCACGGACACCTCGTAGGGCAGGGAGGAGTCGAACACGATGTCCGCCCGGTTTTTATAGGGGGAGATGTACAGCTTCTCCCCCCGGCGCACGTTGGCCCACCGGGCCATGGTGTCGGCCACTCCGGTGCCCCGGAAGCTGTAGTCCCGCACCGCCCGGCGGACCAGGCGCATCCAGGTGCCCTTAAAGCGCAGGGCGGAGCCCTCGTTCACGTTGGACCGGGCGGAGATATACAGCTTGGCGGTCTCCGGGTGCCGCCCGGCGATGTCGTCGTTCAGGGCGTGGATGCCCTCGAAGATGACGATCTCGTTTTTCTCCAGCTTCAGGGGGGTGCCCAGGCTGTCGTTGCGCATCTGGCGGGCAAACTCAAACCGGGGGATCAAAATGGGCTCCCGCCGGGACAGGGCGGCAAAGTGCCGGTCCAGCAGGTCCATGTCCAGGCACAGGGGGGACTCGTAGTCCAGCTCCCCCTCCGGGGTGCGGGGGGCGGTTTTGGGGTCCACGTCCTTGAAATAGTTGTCCATGGCCACCGCATGGGAGTTCACCCCCCGGCGGCGGAGCTCCTCGGCGATCTTCATGGCCGTGGTGGTCTTGCCCGAGCCGGAGGGGCCGGACAGCAGCACGATGGGGCTCTTGTCCAGGTTGCCCAGAATGCGGTCCGCCGCCAGGGATACCCGCTGGGCATAGGACTGGTCGCACTCGGCCAAAAATTCCGCCACGTCGGTGCGGATGCTCCGGTTGATCTCCTGTAACTGATATGCCATGGTGAAAAACTCCTTTTTCAGGCAGGTCCTGCCGGGGTCAGCCGCCATAGAACGAGACGATCTCGTCTTTCTGGGCCAAAATCTTGTCCCGGGCGGCCAGATAGTCGTGGGGATACTTGGGGTTGGGCAGACGGAGGATGCGCCCCGCCGCCGGGTCCACCAGCTTGGTCACGCCGCCGCCGCCGATGGACACCACCGTCTGCAGCTCCTCCATCATCACGATGTTATAAAGGCTCTCCGTCCCCGGCCTGGCCCAGCCCACATTTTCCAGCGAGCCGGACATATATTTCTGCCGGTACAGGTAATAGGGGGCATAGCCCGCCCCCCGCAGAGCGTCCAGCGAGAAGTCCAGCATCCGGGCCACCTGGTCCCCGCCGGGGATCACGTCCCGGCGCTCCATCAGGGTGGAGCCCTTTTTCAGGGCCAGGGTGTGGACGGTGACGTTCTCCGGTCCCATGGCCAGCACCCCCTCCAGGCTGCGCTGAAACCCTTCAAAGCTGTCCCGGGGCAGTCCGGCGATCAGGTCCATGTTCACACAGGCAAACCCAACGTCTCGGGCCAGGGCAAAGGCCGTTTGAATATCCCCCGCCCGGTGGCGGCGGCCAATGGCCTGGAGCACCTGGTCCTCCAGGGTCTGGGGGTTGATGGAGATGCGGCCGATGCTGTGGCGGGCCAACACCTCCAGCTTTTCCCGGGTGATGGTGTCCGGGCGGCCGGCCTCCACGGTGTACTCGATGCAGCTCTGCAGGGGCAGGGACTGCTCGCACCGGGCCAGCAGCCGGTCCAGCTGGTCAGCGGACAGGGTGGTGGGGGTGCCGCCCCCCATGTAGAAGGAGCGCACCGTCAGCCCCGCCTCCCGCAGCGCCCGGCCGGTGGCATCCACCTCCTCCAGCAGCAGCTGGAGATAGGGCTCCACCAGCTTCAGCGTCCGGCCCACGTCAGCGGAGACGAAGGAGCAATAGGCGCAGCGGGTGGGGCAGAAGGGGATGCCCACATAGACGGAGACCTGCTTTTCTCCCAGCTGCCTTTGGGCGGCCAGGGTGGCCCGGGCGCAGTCGGCGGCCAGGGCGGCCCGGACGGGGGAGACCCGATATTCCCGCTCCAGCTGGGCGATGGCCTCCGCCTCTGTGGCCCCGGCGAGCATGGCCCGGGTGGGCAGCTTCACCGGGCGCACCCCGGTGAGGGCCCCCCAGGGGGGCTCCTGGCCCAGCAGGGTGCACCCGGCCTGGTAAAAGGCCATTTTCAGGGCGTGCTGCACCACATGATAGACCTTCTCCGGGCTTTGGTCCAGGGCATCGGCGGGGAAATCGCTCTCCCCCCGGGCGGACTGATCGCCACGAAAGACCTCCGCTGCAAGGCGGGCGGTCTCTCCCTCCACCGACAGGGAAAAGACGGCGGCGTTGTCCCGATCCAGACTATGCCCGTTATCCTCGGGATATTCCGGCCGCTCCCCGGGAAACAGGGTGAGCATCATCTGCTCGGCGGCATAGTGATAGCGCTCCGGGCTCCAGTTTACGGTTCCCGGCTGCAAATATAGCTTCAATGGGTCACCTTCTTTGTGATTCGCAGCAGGCCCTCTCCGCCCAGTGTGCGCACTGGGCACCTCCCCCAAGGGGGGAGGCAGGGGAGACGGATTGCCACGTCGCTGCGCTCCTCGCAATGACAGGGTAAAGAACTTGGCTCCCCCTATGGGGGAGCTGGCACGGCGTTAGCCGTGACTGAGAGGGCTGTCCCCGTCAGTGCATCATCGCTTCCCGCAGGAAGGGGTTGCTCCGCCGCTCCCGCTCCAGGGTGGAGGTCACGTCGTGGCCGGGGCAGACGTGGTAGTCCCCGGGCAGCTGCCCCAGCTTTTTCAGGGAGGCCATGATCTCCGCATAGCTGCCCCCCGCCAGGTCGGTGCGGCCGCAGGAGCCGGCAAACAGGGTGTCCCCACAGAAGAGCACGTCCCCCACCTTCAAGGTGACGGAGCCCTTGGAGTGGCCGGGGGTGTGGAGCACCTGAATGGTCATATCCCCCAGGGCAAGGGTGTCCCCCTCGTCATAGAATTTCAGGTCGGGGATCTGCCCGGCCATGGGGAACAGCTGGCTGCCCGCCCCGTTGGCGTCGGCCCTGTGGATATAGATCTCCGCCTGGGGCAGGGCCTTGTGCAGCTGGGGCACGGCGGTGGTGTGGTCATAGTGGCCGTGGGTCAGCAGAATATACTTCACATCCACGCCGTCGTCCTCGATCACCTGAAGGATGCGCCCGGCCTCGTCACCGGGGTCGATGATGGCGGCCGCACGGGCCTTCTCGTCCTCCAGAATATAGCAGTTGGTCCCGATGGGACCCACCTGAAGCACCTTTACTTCCATGGGAAACCCTCCTCTTGAATGAGTATGAAAGCCTTCCCCTGGGGGCCGATTCCCCTTGTCAAGGGGAAATGTCCTGAAAGGACAAAAGGGATAGGGAAGGTGCCCCGAAGGGGCGGATGAGGGGAACGCCGAAGGGCTGTGGGCCCTTTCGTCACCCCTGTTTATAAATCAAACAAAATGGTCACCGGCCCGTCGTTCACCGACGACACCTGCATGTCCGCACCGAACTGGCCGTGCTCCACGGCAAAGCCCCTGGCCCGGCACTGGTCCATAAAGCGCTCGTACAGGGGGATGGCCAGGTCGGGCTTGGCCGCCTTGGAAAAGCCGGGGCGGCGGGAGGAGGTGTCGGCATACAGGGTGAACTGGGACACCACCAGCAGCGCCCCGCCCACCTGGGACAGGTCCCGGTTCATCTTGCCGTTTTCGTCCTCGAACACCCGCAGGTTGCAGACCTTTTCGGCCAGCTTGTCGCACACGGCCTGGGTGTCCTCCGGCCCCACCCCCAGCAGGACCAAAAAGCCCCGGTCAATGGCACCCACCGTCCGGCCCTCGATGGCCACGGCGGCGGAAGCTACTCTTGTCACAACAGCGCGCATGTCAGCGCTCCTCTCACTTTTTATTTCCCCGTGCTTCTGGCCACGTGGTAGACGCCCTGGATGTTGTTCAGCTTGTTGATGACGGCGCTGAGCTCGGCCTTGTCCTGCACCTCCACCACGATGTTCACGGCGGCGTGGCCGTCGGACATAGAGCGGGCGGACAGGGCGGTCACCTTCACCTTGGCGGCGGACAGGGCCATGGCCAGGTCGATGGTCAGGCCGTCCCGGTCCTTGGCGGACAGCTCCAGGGCGGTCTTATAGTTGGGCAGCTTGCTGTTGACCCAGGAGACCTTCACCCAGCGGTCGGCCTCCTCGGGCTTGCGCTTGTCCGGGGCGGCGTTGGGGCAGTCGGCCCGGTGGACGGACACGCCATAGCCACGGGTGATAAAGCCGATGACCGGGTCGCCGGGGACGGGGGTGCAGCACTTGGCAAACTTCACCAGACAGTTGCCCAGCCCCTCCACAATAATGCCGGAGTCGGTGTGCTTGTTCGACCCGGTAAGGGCGGCCTCCTCCACCTGATTGCTCACGCCGGGGACGATGACGCTCTCCGCCGTGGTCTTGGCGGCGGCGGCGGCCTTCTCCGCCTGAAGCCGGCCCAGGCGCAGCAGCTCGTCCTTGGCCCGGGCCACCGCCTTGGTGGCGGTGGTGCCGCCATAGCCGATGGAGGCATACAGCTCATCCAGGGTGCCGAAGCGCACCTTGCGCAGGATATAGGGCAGATTCTCCTCGGCAGTGATGGCCGACAGGGCGATCTTCATGTGCTTCAGCTCGGCCTCGAAGGCGGCCCGTCCGGTGGCGATATTCTCCTCCCGGCGCTCCTTCTTGAACCACTGGCGGATTTTATTTCTGGCCTCGTTGGACTTGCAGATCTTCAGCCAGTCCCGGCTGGGGCCCTTGGCGGCTTTGGAGGTCTGCACCTCTACAATGTCGCCGTTGTGCAGGGGATAGTCAAAGGGGACCATCCGGCCGTTCACCCGGGCTCCCACCATGCTGTTGCCCACGGCGGAGTGGATGTTATAGGCAAAGTCGATGGGGGTGGCCCCGGCGGGCAGGCTCTTCACGTCGCCGTTGGGGGTAAAGACGAACACCTCGTCGGCGAACATGTCCACCTTCAGGGTGCGGACGAACTCCTCCGCATCGGTGTCCTGCTGGCTCTCCAGCAGCTTGCGCACCCACTCGAACTCGTGCTCGCTGCCCAGCTGCTTGTTGGCCAGGCCCTGCTTATACTTCCAGTGGGCGGCCACGCCGTATTCCGCCGTCTGGTGCATCTCCCAGGTGCGGATCTGCACCTCGAAGGGGATGCCCTCCCGGCCGATGACCGTGGTGTGGAGGGACTGGTACATGTTGGGCTTGGGCGTGCCGATATAGTCCTTAAAGCGGCCCAGCACCGGCTTGAACATGTCGTGGATGCAGCCCAGCACGTTATAGCAGCCGGGGATGTCGTCCACGATGACCCGGAAGGCGTACAGGTCGAAGATCTCGTCCAGAGTCTTGTTCTGGGTGTACATCTTCCGATAGATGGAGTAGATGTGCTTTACCCGGCCATAGACGGTGGCGTGGATGCCCTCCTGCCTCAGGCGCTGCTGGATCTTATGCTGGATGCCCGCCATAAACTCCTCGTGGGCGGAGGAGCGCTCGGCCAGCTCGTCCTCGATCTCTTTATAGCCCACCGGGTCCAGATAGCGCAGGGACAGGTCCTCCAGCTCCCACTTCAGCTTTTGCATACCTAAGCGGTGGGCGATGGGGGCGTAGATCTCCATGGTCTCCAGCGACTTCTCCCGCTGCTTTTTGGGGGACTGATACTCCATGGTGCGCATGTTGTGCAGCCGGTCGCAGATCTTGATGAGGATGACCCGGATGTCCTGGGCCATGGCCATGAGCATCTTGCGCAGATTTTCCATCTGCTCCTCTTCTTTAGACACATACTGCACCCGTGTCAGCTTGGTGACCCCCTCCACCAGGGCGGCCACGGGCTCGCCGAATTTTTTGGCGATGTCCAGGTGGCTGGTGGGGGTGTCCTCGATGCAGTCGTGGAGCAGGGCCGCAATGACGCTGTCCACGTCCAGCCCCAGGTCGGCCACGATCTCGGCCACGGCCAGGGGGTGGATGATATAGGGCTCGCCGCTTTTGCGCAGCTGGCCGTGGTGGGCCGTGTCGGCAAAGGTAAATGCCTCGAACAAACGCCTGGTGTCCAGGTTGGGCGTATACATGGCCACCTTATCTTCCAGGGCGTGATACCGTTCCAAAATAGGGTCCATACTCTCTCCTCTCGCTGCGCCGGAAAAACGCGCTCCCCTTCGCCTTACAGGCGGTCCTCCGCTGCCCGGCGCAGGCGCAGCAGCAGGGCAGAGGACTCTAAGTCCACCTTGTGCTCCAGCCGGTGAAGCACCACCCGTACCCGGTCTGTCTGCCGGTCCAGGTCGATGAGGCCCCGCTCCTCCAGCACCTCCAGACACACCAGGGTGCGCACCGGGGCCTCTCTCCGGCCGGATGCCCGTCCGGCCCCCCGGGCGATGTGGGGCAGGCTGTCCTCCATGGTCAGGGCGCTGCCGCAACGCCGCTCCAGCCAGCGCCACAGGCCCACAAACTCCGCCCGCTGGGGCAGCAGCAGCTCGGCCTCCACCGGGGAGAGGGTCTCACCCCGGGCAAACTTTTCATACACGTCCCGCTCCAGCTGGGCCCGGCTGGGGGCGGGGCGCAGGTCCATCACCTGCAGCTGCACCGAGCGCAGCCCCCGAAACTCGTTGATCTGGGGGCAGAAGGCCACGTCCAGTCGGCTGCCCGGCTCCAAATCCAGGCCGGAGCCGTCGTTGGAAAACCAGATGGCATCCAAAGGCACCCCCCGGGACTCCAGCCGCAGCTTTAAGTGCCGCCCCCGGCCCACCGCCGCGGCGCTGACCACCTGGGCCCCCGGCAGCACCAGCACAGGGCGGGGGTTGCCTGCCCCCCAGGGCTCCAGCAGGTCCAGGTCCTCCACCGCCTGGACGGTGAGCGCCTCTGGCTGCACAGCGGCATCCGCCTCCAGGCAGCTGGCGGTCTGCTTGGGGGCGGCCTCCACCGCCTGGCACAGGGCACGTGAAAGGGCGGGGATGTTCTCCTCCCGCACGGTAAAGCCCGCCGCCATGGCGTGGCCGCCAAAGCTCTCCAGCAGGGGGGCGCAGCTCTGCAGCAGCTGGAACAGGTTCACGCCCCCCCAGGACCGGCAGGAGCCCTTGCCCATGCCCTGATCCAGGCAGATCATAAAAGTGGGGCAGCCGAACTGCTCGGCCAGGCGGGAGGCCACGATGCCCACCACCCCCTGGTGCCACTGCTCATCCGCCAATACGATGGCCCCGGACTGGGGCTGCTGCGTCAGGCGCTGGACGCACTGCTGGAAGATGTCCCCCTCGATGGCCTGGCGCTCCCGGTTTAAGTCGCACAGGGTCCGGGCCAGCTCCTCCGCCCGGTCCGGGTCGTGGGTCAGCAGCAGCTCCAGCGCCACCTCCGCCCGGCCCAGACGACCGGAGGCGTTGATCCGGGGGGCCAGGGCATAGCCCACAGTGACGGAGGTCATGGGCCGCTCGACAAGGCCGGCGCATTCAATGAGCTTGGCAAAGCCCAGCCGCCGGGGCGGGTGCAGGTCGTCCAGCCCCTGGCGGACGATGGTGCGGTTCTCCCCCGTCATGGGCATCACGTCGGCCACCGTGCCCACGGCGGCCAAGTCCCGGTACCGCCGGAACACGTCTCCGGCTCTGTCCGGTCCCGCCACCGCCATGGCCAATTTCAGAGCCACACCCACCCCGGCCAGGCCCTTGAAGGGGTAGGGGCAGTCGGGCCGGTGGGGGTCCACCACCGCCGCCGCCCGGGGCAGGCGGTCTTTACAGGCGTGGTGGTCGGTGATGACCAGGTCCACCCCCAGCTCCCGGGCATAGTCGGCCTCGTCCAGAGCGGTGATGCCGCAGTCCACCGTGATGATAAGCCCCACCCCCTGGCGGGCCTTGGCGGCCACGGCCTCCCGGTTCAGGCCATAGCCCTCCTCCAGCCGCCCGGGGATATAGGGCTGCACATTGGCCCCCAGGTCCAGCAGAAACTGGGTCAGCAGGCAGGTGGAGGTGATGCCGTCCACGTCATAGTCGCCGTAGACGGTGATGGTCTCCCCGTTATCGACGGCCCTCCGCACCCGGGCAGCAGCTTTGTCCATGTCCCGCATGAGCATGGGGTCCAACAGAGGCTCGGCCTGGGGGGAGAGGAGCCGCCGGGCCTCCTCCGGGTCCGTCACCCCCCGGGCGGACAGCACCGCCGCCAGCAGGGGGGACAGGCCGCTCTCCTCCAGGGCCCGCCGCCCGTCGGGGCAGGGGGGGGCCACGTTCCACTCCTTGAATTTCACATGCCTCGCCCCCCTTTCTGTCCCGCCGCCCATTCCCGGGCGGTCTTCGGGTATTTTAACTTATCCATTATAGCATATTTCCCACAATTTCATCAAGCTAAAATCCGGCCAAACCCAGCCGATGGCCCGGAAAAGCACAGGACCGCCGCCCGGACTTGATTGCCCGGGCGGCGGTCCTGCTGGAACGATGATCTCACATGCAGCGCAAGCGGAGGATGGTCCGCCTTTTTGAGGGGGGAGAGGGGAGCGGGCTCAGAACCCGGCGAAACCGGCGCCGAACTGGCGGCACTGCTCCAGGCCGTCGTCGTCGGGAGTCTCGTTGATGATCAGGCCCTCGCCGTGATACAGGCTGGCGTTGGCGTTGTCCACCCGCTGCTGCCAATCCCGCATCCACTGGCCGTCGCCCCAGCCATAGGAGCCGAACAGGGCCACCTTCTTGCCGCCCAGGCGGCCCTCCAGCTGGGCGAAGAAGGGCTCGAACTCGCTCTCCTCCAGCACCTCAGCCCCCATGGCGGGGCAGCCCAGGGCCAGCTTGTCATACTCCAGGGCCTGGTCCACGGTGATCTCGCTCACCTGCTTCACGTCCACCTCAGCCCCGGCGCGCTCAGCGCCTTCGGCGATGGCGTTGGCCATGGCCTCGGTGTTGCCGGACATGGACCAATAGATCACGGCGATCTTGCTCATAAGAAAAACCTCCTGCGATAAAAATTTACATGATAGGTATTTGTAAGCGCCCAGTGGGCGGTCACAGCGGAATAAAGGATCAGGACACGGCGGGGAACACCCGGGAGAGAGGGATGCCCCGGTCCACCCGCTGGGTCAGGGCATCCCGGCAGCGGTGGAAGGCGGCAAAGCGCCGGGCGGCCTCCTCCACATTGTCATATACCTTCCAGGGGCCGCACAGCTTGCAGTGGCGGCCGCCGTCCCGGAGAAAGCCCTCCACATCCCCCGGGGGATAGCCCAAAAACAGGCCGATCTCGTGAGGGAACTCCCCGCCCTGAAGTCGGCGGCGGAGATGGGCCAGCATGGCCTCGGTGTCCCGGCTTACCGGATAACCCGCCTTGTCCAGCATCTCCCGCACTTTGGCTTGAGCCAGCCAGCAGTCCAGCCGACGGGGCCGGAAGATCAGCAGCAGGGTCCGTCCCCGGCGGGCCCCCAGCACATACAGGCGGATGCCCCGTCTGGACAGCAGGTCGGCATAGTGGGAGAGCAGATCGGCCCCCTCCCGGCCCTCCACCGTCCAGGTGAGCAGGTCGGCGGCCTTGATGCCTGCCAGGGAGGGGGCGCAGTGCCAAGCCAGGGTCTGTTCAAACCGATAGTGGAGTGGGGACATAGGGCGGCCTCCTTTGTGATTAGCATATGCTAACTAGTATGCCGAAAAGCAGGCGCTTTATGCGCCCATTCAAAAGTTAGTCATTGCTAACTACTGCATGAGGATACCACATCTTCCCCGCAGCTGTCAAGAGAAAAATAAAAAGTCAGCCCGGGGAGGGGCTGACCATGAAGTGTGAGATCGTTTATCGCCGTTACGTTCCAAAGCCTTCCCCTGGGGGAAGGTCAGCGTGTCAATAAACCCGTTTCTGTCATTCCGAGGAGCGAAGCGACGTGGGAATCCGTTCTCCCGTCCTTTGGCCCCCTTGTTAAAGGGGGCTGTCAGCGAAGCTGACTGAGGGATTCCGTTTTTAGGTCAGCTTTCCGGGGACCGGAATCCTTCCGTCACGGGCTTTGCCCGTGCCACCTCCCTTTGACAAGGGAGGCTGCCCTCTCAGTCACGGCTGACGCCGTGCCAGCTCCCCCAAAGGGGCGGAGAGGGCAGTCCTCACAGCACCCCCGCCTTATTCAGGGGCCACAGGGCCAGGACGGCCCGGCCCAGGACATAGCCCTCGTCCACGGGACCCAGCCGCTCGTCCCGGCTGTCGGTGGAGCCGTTGCGGTTGTCGCCCATGAGGAACAGCTGTCCCTCCGGCACGTCCCAGTGGGTCTGGCTCATGGTGTAGCTGGCGGGGAAGTACATGGTCTCTTTGATATAGGGCTCGTCCAGGGGGGAGCCGTCCACATACACCGTGCCGCTGGCATAGTCGATATCCACCGACTGACCGCCCACGGCGATGACCCGCTTGACGATGGCCCGGTCATCCAGAAACGTGGCCGTCTTCTTGTTCACGACCACAATGTCCCCCGCCTTGGGGTGATAGCCCAGGGACCAGACCAACATCATCTCCCCGTCCTGCAGGGTGTTGGTCATGGACTCCCCATCCACCTGGGTCAGCCGGGCAAAGCAGTTGAACAGCAGCACCGCCGCCAGGATACAGCCCATGACCATCTGGAGCCAGTCGAATAGATCAGCCCCGGGGAGCTTCGGCTCCTCCGCTCCGTCCCGCCCGCAGGCGTTTATCTCTTCCGCCAAAAAAAGGACCTCCTCGCCGAAAACCGGGCACGCCCGGCGCTTTTTCAGAAATTGTCCTTATTATAAGCGCTGCCGGAAAAAATTGCAACGGGGGTGGCCGTTTTCCTCCGGCTGCCTGCGGCGCAATCAGCCCGCCCAGCCTCCGGTGAAGAAAAACAGGATCAGCAGCACAGACAGCACCAGGGACAGGGTCTTTTTCCACTCCTTTTCCGGCTTCCAGGCGGCGGCCCGGCGGATGCGGATGGCGGCGTCGCACTCCCCAAAGGCGGACACGCTGCCCCACAGGTGCCGCCCGGCGGCAAGCTCGGTGAGCATCCGGGCGTACTCCCGCCGCCCCTCCGGCTCCAGCCGGTTCAGCACCGCCCGGTCGCAGGCCAGCTCCATGTCCCGGTTGGTCAGGCGGTAGGCCGCCCAGTGCAGGGGACTCCACCAGAACAGAGCCATGGAGATGGCATTGGCCATCTTCCACCAGGGGTGGTGCATTTTGATGTGTTCCCCCTCGTGGCGCAGTACCAGCCCCATCCGCTCCGGGGGCAGCTCCCGCTGCAGACAGATCACATACTGAACGCCGTCCCCCGCCCCCGTGTCATGGCCCCGGCGGACAAAGCTGGTGGGCAGACCGTCACACAGCCGCACCGCCACCGTCTTGGGGTCCAGGCCAAACTCCGCCACGCTCTCCGGCGGCAGCCGCTCCCCCTGTTGGCCCAGGCATTTCAGGCGGCCCTCCGTCCGGGTGCTCCAGACCAGCACCGCCGCCACCATACCTAGCCACACAAGGCCGATGGCCATCATCTGCCCCTGGGACAGCGGGCAGGGAATGCGCAGCCCACCGGGCAGAGCCAGGGTGTCCTGTGCCCCCTCCGTCCAGGGGGCGGGCAGGATGGCGGGGGTCTGGCTGGGCTCCTCCAGCCGCAGGCGCAGCAGTCCCCGGAAAGACCAGGGCAGCACTTTCACTCGGCCATACAGGCACCAGATATAGGCGGTATAGCTGCAATACCACCCGAAGGACCACAGCCGCACCCGGTCCCGGGGCTCCAACAGGGGGTTGGTCACGGGACGCAGCAGAATGATGATCCCAAAGGTCAGGGCGGTGATCACGCCCACGCTGAAATACATGTTGGCCACGTCGTAAAACAGCATCAGCCACGTTTTCCAAGCAGCGTTCACAGTCACCCCTCCCATGTGGTCCGGTCGATCAGCTCCTTCAGCTCCTCCGCCTCCGCCGGGGTCAGCTTTCTGCCCCCAAAAAAGGCGGCCAGGAAGGGGGACAGCCCCCCGGCCCGGCGCTCCAGCTC
>PPYF01244706.1_pt1 | contig 14000 bp, 13 predicted proteins | sample 1559871 | NCBI WGS metagenome assembly PPYF01 (sample SAMN08240021, study PRJNA423297) | Human gut metagenome, whole genome shotgun sequencing project. | reverse complement strand
ACGGTCATCGAGGCCGGCTACCACTGGAGCTTTGGCAATTATCTGCTTATTGACCATGGCAACGGCATCACCACGCGCTACGCTCACTGCTCGGCGCTGCTGGTGGGCGCGGGCTCCACCGTTACGCGCGGCCAGCAGATCGCCACCATCGGCATTTCCGGCGTCGCCACAGGCTACCATTGCCATTTTGAGGTAGCAGTGAACGGAAGGGGAAAGGGAGACTGTACGGAAGCCGGCGCAGCATCCGCCACACAAACCCTACGGTCGAGTACTTGGCCAACATACTCGGGAAAAATACCATCCTGCTGTTATCCGTAGGCATACATGCTCCCTCCGCTTTTCCTATTGGAAGCGGGAACCATCCGTTTCCAGGAGGGTTATAGTGAAAAAGGGCGGAAAGGCAACCATCTGTATTTTTCACGGAACGTAAAAATTGCGGCCAAAACGCTTGACAGAGGCGGAGGAATGCATTATCCTATAAAACATACTAAAATGATAGGAAATGGAGGCGCAGGGCATGAGCCGGGATACCATTCAGCAGCGGCTGTGCCGCTGGCGAAACAGCCGAATGTGCATGGGAGGATGACCGCCCGCGCCGTGCCGATCTACCAGACCGCCTCGTATGTGTTCCACAGCAGCGCCCATGCAGCCGACCGCTTCGGCCTGCGGGACGCGGGAAACATCTACGGCCGCCTGACGAACCCCACGCAGGATGTGTTCGAGCAGCGCGTAGCGGCGCTGGAGGGCGGCGCAGCCGCGCTTGCGGTCGCTTCGGGCGCAGCGGCCATCGCTTATGTGTTCGGGGCGCTGGCGCCGGCTGGCCGGCATATCGTTTCCTCCAAGACCATTTACGGCGGCACATACAATCTGCTGGCTCATACGCTGCCGCTTTCGGGCGTAACGGCCACATTTGTGGATATTGGCGACCCGTCGGCCGTGGAGGCCGCCATCCGGCCGGAAACGCGCCTGCTGTTTGCCGAGACTTTGGGAAACCCCAATTCCGACGTGGCGGATGTGGAAACGCTGGCCGCCATCGCCCACCGTCACGGCATACCGCTGGTGGTGGATTCCACCTTTGCCACGCCCTACCTGCTGCGCCCCATTGAATACGGCGCGGATGTGGTGGTGCATTCGGCAACAAAATTTATCGGCGGGCACGGCACGTCGCTGGGCGGCGTCATTGTGGAGGGCGGCGGGTTCGATTGGGCGGCCGCGGGCCGGTTCCCGGCCCTCAGCGCGCCCAACCCCAGCTACCACGGCGTCAGCTTCACGCAGGCTGCGGGGCCCGCGGCGCTGGTCACCTATATCCGCGCGGTGCTGCTTCGGGATACGGGCGCGGCCATCTCGCCTTTCAATGCTTTTCTGCTGCTGCAGGGGCTGGAGACCCTTTCCCTGCGTGTGGAGCGCCATGTGGAAAACGCGCTTCGTGTTGTCGATTTTCTGGTGAACCATCCGAAGGTGGAGCGGGTAAACCATCCTTCTTTGCCGGAAAATGGATACCGCCCGCTGTATGAAAAGTATTTTCCCCGCGGCGGCGGCTCCATCTTTACGTTTGAGATCAAAGGCGGCGCGGCCGAGGCGCAGGCGTTCATTGATAAACTGCGCATCTTTTCGCTGCTGGCGAATGTGGCGGACGTCAAAAGCCTGGCCATCCACCCGGCAAGCACCACGCATTCCCAGATGACGCCGGAGGAGCTGGCCCAAAGCGGCATCCGGCCAAACACCATCCGCCTGTCCATTGGCACGGAACACATCGATGACATTCTGGCGGACCTTGCCGCGGCGCTGGAGGCTTGAATCGGAAGCCGCGCTATGCCGCGGAGGGCTTCAAAGAAATACGCAAAGCGGCGGCCCCGGGCCGCCGCTTTTGCGTTGCGGGCACAGCCCGCGGAAGGGAGAACGCAATGGAACAGGCAACGGGCGCGCGGCGTGCCGCTGTGGCTATGAGCGGGGGTGTGGACAGCTCTGTTGCGGCGCTGCTGCTGGCACAGGCGGGCTGGGCCTGTACGGGTGTGACGCTGCGCCTGTATGCGGGTGCGGATGCCGCGCCGGACGGCGCGCGCACCTGCTGCTCGCTGGAGGATGTGGAGGACGCGCGCGCCGTGGCACGACGGCTGGGCATCCGGCACTACACCTTTAATTTCACAGAAGCTTTTGAACGGGATGTGATCGGGCGCTTTGTGCAGGGATATCTGGCGGGTGAAACGCCCAACCCCTGTATCGACTGCAACAAACACATCAAGTTTTCCGCGCTGCTGCGCCGGGCTCAGCTCATGGGCTGTACCCATGTGGCCACGGGACATTACGCACGCATTGTCCGGGGCGCCAATGGGCGGATGCTGCTGCAGACAGGGCTGGACGCGGGCAAGGACCAGAGCTACATGCTCTACGGCATGACGCAGCGGGAGCTGGCGCACACGCTGTTCCCGCTGGGCGCGCTGACAAAAGCGGAGGTGCGCGCGCTGGCACTGGAAAACGGCTTTGGCAACGCCCGCAAGCGGGACAGCCAGGACATCTGCTTTGTGCCGGACGGCGATTATGCCGCCTTTGTGGAGCGGCACACGGGCTGCCCCTGTCCGCCGGGGGATATCCTGGATGAAGCCGGACGCGTCGTGGGACGCCACAGGGGATATATCCGATACACCGTGGGCCAGCGCAGGGGCTTGGGCATTGCTGCGCCGCAGCCGTTGTATGTGCGCGGCGTGTGCCCGGCGCGCAACACCGTTACAGTTGCCGGGGCCGGTGCGCTGTATACCGACACCGTGGACGCGCGGGAGCTGAACTGGATCGCCTGCGACGCACTGGGCGAACGTCCGGTGCGCCTGCTGGCAAAGCTGCGCTACCGCCAGCCCGCCCGCCGGGCCACTGCGTGGCAGACAGGCCCCGACACACTGCGCGTGCGCTTTGACGAGCCGCAGCGCGCGCCCTCGCCGGGACAGGCGCTGGTGCTGTACGACGGAGGAACGGTGGTGGGCGGAGGCGTTCTTTTTTCCACGGTCTGAAACAAAAAACGCGCGGCGTACCGCACTGGCACGCCGCACGTTTTTTTGTTATACTGGTAAACAACGGCGGGGCGGAGCGGCGCCCTGTGCGGGAAGAACAAAACAGGCCGCGCGCAAAGCGCGCGGGGGAGGGGGAAACGCCTTGGCGTCCGGCGAGAGGGATCTGACGCGCGGCAGCGTATGGCGGCAGGTGCTGGCCTATGCGATGCCGCTGGTGGCCAGCAGCCTGCTGCAGGCGCTGTACAGCATGGTGGACACGGTCATCGCAGGCCACTTTGCGGGCAGCGCGGCCATTTCAGCCATCAACAATTCGGGACAGATATTAAACATCCTTACTAAGATCGCCATCGGCATCACAACAGGCGGCAATATCATCATCGGCCAGTATTACGGCGCAAAAGAGCAAGGGCGGCTGGGCGAGGCGTCGGGCACGCTGCTCTCGCTTTCGCTGCTGCTTGGGGCGGCGACGGCTGTGGGCCTGTACGCGGGCGCATATCCGCTTCTGGGCCTGTTGGGCGCCCCGGCCATGGAGCAGTCTGTGGCGTATTTGCGCATCTGTGCGGTGGGCATGGTGTTCGTATTCGGTTACAACGCGCTTTCCGCCGTGCTGCGCGGCGTGGGCGATTCCCGCACGCCGCTGCTCATCATCGGCGTGGCTACGGTGGTGAACACCGTGCTGGACCTGTGGTTCGTGGCGGGGCTTGGCATGGGCACCGCGGGCGCCGCGCTTGCCACAACTGCCGCGCAGGCCGTCAGCTTCGGCATGGCGCTGGTGCTGGTGGCGCGGCGCACCGGGCTGCTGCAGCCGAAGCTGTCGTTTTTCCGTATGCACGGCGCGCTGCTCCGGCTCATTCTTCGGCTGGGCATCCCCAGTGCACTGCAAATGACCATTGCCGGGTTCAGCTGGCTGGTGGTAACATTTCTTGTCAATCAGTACGGAGTGAATGTTTCGGCGGGCAACGGCGTGGCCATCAAGATCAAGGACATCTGCCAGCTGTTCATCTCCGCCATGGCCAGCGGTGCGACCACGATGATTGCCCAGAACCTCGGCGCATCCAAGTTCGAGCGTGCAAAGGATGTGATGTACACTGCCATGAAGATCACATGCGCCATGGCTGCGGCGATGATTGTTCTGGTGGAGCTGTTTGCGCCGCAGATGGCCGCCGTGTTTACAAATGAAGCCGCCGTGCGGGATGCGGCGGTGCTCAACCTGCGCATCGAGATCCTGGGACAGATCTTCTACGCAGTGTTTATGGTATATCACGCGCTGGCCATCGGTGCGGGGCATTCCACCTTTGCCATGCTGTCCAGCTTTGCCAACTGCATCGTGTTCCGGGTGGTGCTCAGCCTGCTGTTCAATCATTTGTGGGGCATCTACGGGCTGTACGCGGCCTGTGCCGTAGCGCCTTCCATCTCGGTGCCGCTGGGCTGGCTGTACACCCGCTCGGGCGTTTGGCGGCGCAGTTTGGCCAAAACAGAAAAGTAACCTCCCGCACCGGCCCTTTCAGGCCATGCGGGTGCAGAAAACGGCGGGTGCTTCCGGTAAGGGAAGCGCCCGCCGCGCTGTTTTACATTGTTTTCCCGGGAAAACTCAACCGGTGATTTTTTCAAATACTTCCGCACCCTGGCCGCAGATGGGACATTTGTAGTTGGCGGGAAGGGTCTCGCCCTCATAGATATAGCCGCACACCGTGCAGCGCCATCCCGTCACCTTTTCTTCGGGCGGACGGTAGCTGGAGGCCTTGGGCGGTGTGAGGCCTTTCTTTACCGCGTGGTAATAATCATAGGTCATCTGCGGAACATCGTCCAGCACGGCCCAGTCATCCACGCGCGCCACGAACAGGATGTGTGTGCCGAGGTCCACCTCGTTCACTACGGTGCAGGCGAAGCGCGCCGCACACTGCTCTGTCACATAGGGCACGCCGTTTATATCCCGCGCCCAGGCAAAGCCCGCGAACTTGTCCACATCCCGGCTGCACTGGAACCCGAACCGGCCGATCAGCTCCATCGAGGCGCTCTCGGCCAGCACAGTGGCCGAGAATTTGCCGGACTCCAGAATGGTCCGGGTGGTTTGATTCTCCTTATTGATGGTCACCGCCACCTGCACCGGGGAAACGGTCACCTGCCCCAGTGTGTTGACGATGCAGCCCGCCGCTTTTCCGCCGGCTTCGGAGGAGACGATGTACAGCCCGTAGCTGAGTTTATCGAATGCGTGATAATCCATAGATGGGCCTCCCTGAAATCATTATTGATAATAATTTTCATTATAATGCGAAAAATTTTTCCGTCAAGACGCGGGGCGCATTTCCCTGTTTTTATTATGGCACATTTTTGCACAAAAAAGAAGCTGTGGGCCAAACGAAACTGAAAGTGCAAAAAACGAATACGGCAAGCGCAAGAAAACCGCGCGCGTCTGTGTTAAAATGAAAGCAAACAATCGCGGCCCGGCGCTGTTTGACGCGGGCCTTTCAACAAAAAAAGGAGTGTGCGCGCATGAATTTCCTGAATGTGGACATCCCCGTCAAAAACGTGCCGGAGCTGGACAAGGGCTTTGTGCCCCTGGGCCTGTTCTTCAAAAATTACCAGAAGGGCGCGGCGAAGCCCCTGTGCATCGCCGTGGAACGCTCGGGCGGCCAGATCGGCACCTACGAGACCAAGATCTACGGTACGCCGGAAATGGAGCAGGCCGACGCGTATTATGTGGACCGTCTGGTCAAGTTCCTTTTGTGGAGCTGGGGCGGCTTCAAGGTGAGCATCTGCGGCGACGACAACGTGGCCGCGGCCATCCGCGCCGCGTACAGCGAGGGCGGCTCCCGCGCCTTTGACAAGGGCTTTATGGAACAGGTGTACGAGACGGAGTTCATCGTCGAGAGCCTGCCCTACGACAAAAAGCCCGAGGCAGTACAGCGCGCCGAATCCATCGGCCGCCACCTGGACGGCGGGCGCATCGGCTTCGAAGGACGAGTTCGACAAGAAGGTCAAGAACATTTACACCCGTGCGGCCGAGCAGCTTTCCAGCCAGCTTGGTTATCACATCCCCGTGGTGGTGGCCAACGACGGCGACGTCAGTGCGCTGGCGGGCGCCATGGGCCTGGGCGAAAACGGCATCATGGGCATCGCCATGGGCACCAGCGAGGCTGTGGGCTATGTGGATACCGAGGGCAACATCTGCGGCTGGCTGAACGAGCTTGCCTTTGCTCCCGTGGACGGCCAGCCGGACGCCATGGAGGACGAGTGGAGCGGCGACATCGGCTGCGGCGTGAAATACTTCAGCCAGGACGGCGTCATCAAGCTGGCCCCGCGCGCGGGCATCGAGCTGACGGGCGCGTCTCCGGCTGAAAAGCTCAAGGAAGTGCAGGCCCTGATGGCCGCGGATGACGCCCGCGCCAAGGCTGTGTACGAATCCATCGGCGTATACCTGGGCCACACGCTGGGCCTGTACGCCATGTTCTACGACATCCGCCACGTGCAGATGATGGGCCGCGTGATGAGCGGCAAGGGCGGCGACATCATTATGGAAACGGCCTCCCGCGTAATGGACGAGGAATACCCGGACGTGGCCTTCCGCCCCGAAGCACCCGACGAAAAAACGCGCCGCGTGGGCCAGAGCGCCGCGGCTGCCAGCCTGCCGGAGCTGAAATAATTCCGGCTTGCCGCATAATAAAAACCGCGCGAAGGATTTATTTCCTCCGCGCGGTTTGTTATAATTGGGAAAAGCGGATGTGAAATGCTGAAGGAAGCGCCGGCGGCCGCTCCGCCGTTCAAAAGAAAAGAGGATATTTATGCTGTACGATACGCTGGAAAATCTGAACCAGTACACGGGCCTGTTCCCAAACCTGGACAAAGCCATTGATTTTATTGAGGGCAACGACGTTTCCGCGCTGCCTTTGGGCCGCACGGAGATCGACGGGGACGACGTGTACGTCACGGTGATGGAGGCCGAGCCCACGCCCGGCGAGGGACGCGCATTCGAGACGCATTCCCGCTATATGGATCTTCAGATGGACCTGGAGGGTGCGGAGCTGTGCGAGGTGGCGCTGGGCGATGTGGAGGAAGCAGAGCCCTATGGGCGTGCGGTACGAAAAAGAACGGGAGGCATTGCGGGATGGAGAGCTTTATCATCGGCATAGCGGGGGGCACGGGCAGCGGCAAAACGACGCTGACAAAGCGGCTGAAGGAGCGCTTCGGCGACGACGTTTCGGTCATCAGCCACGACAATTACTACAAGCGCCACGATGAGCTGCCCTATGAGGAGCGCTGCAGGCTGAATTACGACCATCCGGACGCATTCGATACAGATCTGATGGTGGAGCAGGTTCAGGCGCTGCGCCGGGGCGAGACGATCGCCTGCCCGGTGTACGACTTTACGGTGCACAACCGTTCCGAGGACACGCTGCTCATTGCGCCCACAAGCGTCATCATCCTTGAGGGCATTCTCATTTTTGCGGATTCCAAGCTGCGGGATCTGATGGATGTGAAGATATTTGTGGATACCGACGCGGACGTGCGTATTCTGCGCCGCGTGGTGCGGGACGTGAAGAAGCGCGGCCGCACGCTGGAGAGCGTGGTGCAGCAATATCTTACGACCGTCAAGCCTATGCACGAGCAGTTTGTGGAGCCGAGCAAGCGCTGTGCGGACATCATCGTGCCCGAGGGCGGCAAAAATCTGGTTGCACTGGATATGATCATCCAGCGGGTGGAACACCATATCCGCGGCCAGCAGGAGCCTTGAACGGGACAGGCCGGGACGGATTTTTTCCGCCCCGGCAAAATTTTTGCTTGACTCTGACGGTGCGTCATAGTGTATTGTAGCTTTTGGGAGGCATGGATGCGGCGGCACACCGCCGCCTGCCTCCCGGACAGAAAGGAGGAACAGCCATGGAATACACCGTAAACGGCCTTGCACGGCTGGCGGGCGTGAGCGTACGCACGCTGCACTGGTACGATGAGATCGGCCTGCTGCGCCCGGCCCGCGTCACCGAAGCGGGCTACCGGATGTACGGCCCGGATGAGGTGGATGCGCTGCAGAGCATCCTGTTCTACCGGGCGCTTGGCGTGCCGCTCAAACAGATCGGTGCGCTGATGGCGGACGCCTCCGCCGGACGGCTGGCCGCTTTGCAGAGCCATCGCGCCGCGCTGCTTTGCCGGCGCGCGCAGCTGGACGCCCTGCTGGCCACGCTGGACAAAACCATTTTGACGGAAGAAGGGAAATGTGCGATGACAGACGCAGAGAAATTTGAGGGCTTCAAACAGAAGCTCGTGGCGGAAAACGAGGCCGAATACGGCGCAGAGGCAAGGGGCAAATACGGAGACACGGCCGTGGATGCCTCCAACGCGAAGCTGATGGGGCTTTCGCCCGAGCAGTACGGCGAGATGCAGAAGCTGAGCGCGCGGATCAACGCCGCTCTGGCCGCCGCGGTGCGCGCGGGCGAAGCGCCGGACGGGCCCGAGGGGCGGCGCATCGCCGGGCTGCATAAGCAGTGGCTGTGCTTCACTTGGCCCAAGTATTTTCGCAGCGGCGCCGCATGCCCTGGTGTTCGTAAAAGCCGTAGTTGCAGCTTGTGTCGGTGAACAAATAAATTTCGTCTAATTTTTGTTGGCCGGTATAATCGAGAGCCGCCTGAAACAGCGCTTTGCCTACGCCTTGTCCGCGGCACGAGGGACTCACCACAAACAATGCAAGCTCCGCCGGATAGTTCTTGCCGCTTTCGCGCAGCAATTCCCTGTCTGGACGCGGTTTTTGGGCTGCTGAATTCGTCGTAGCGCCAGGTTTTGCGGATGATGTTTTTTAAAGCGATAAAGTCATTTTTTTGATATTCTCTCAATTGCAGCGGCATGAAGGGCCTCCTTGTTTTATATCTCGGTATCCTATAAGATAAAGGATACAGTAACTGTAAAGTCAACAGGGAGAGCCGCACAAATGAAGAAAAGTTTTAAAAGCCTGACAACGGCCCAGTTTGCAAAGCTGCACGGGGTGAACAAGCGCACGCTGCACTACTATGATGACATCGGCCTTTTCAGCCCGCGGGCAAAGGGAGAAAACGGTTACCGCTTTTACGACGCCGCCCAAAGCCTGGATTTTGAATACATCCGCATGCTCAAGGAGCTGAACATGAGCATCGATGAGATTGCAGCGTACTGCAAAGCGCCCACACCCGCCCGCTTTCTTGAAATAGCGTCCGCCAAGGAAGAAGAGATCGGCCGGCAGATCAAAAAGCTGCGGCACGCCCAAAAGGTGCTGCGCACAAAAAAGGAACAGGCCGCTTTTTGCGGAGAGCTGCGGGAACGGGAGATCAGAATAGAAGCGTGCAGGGCCGAGAGGCTTCTGGTACTGCCCTATGACTTTGCAGAGGACGACATGCAGCGGGTGTTCGCCCATGCCAAAGAGAAATGGAGCATAGAGCAGATCCGTATGGGCATCGGCGGTTTTATTTCGCTGGACAAGGTGTACAGCGGAAACTTTGAGGCTTATGATGGAATCTATACGCCCGCGCTGAGCAGCGCGTCTGCGGCGGACAGCCTGACGCGCCCAAAGGGGAACTATTTGTGCGGATATCAGAAAGGCGTTTGGAGCAGGCTGCCGCTGCTGTACGAGGCAATGACCGAATATGCAGAACAAAATGGCCTGACGCTTTCCGGATATGCCTACGAGGTAGGGATGAATGAATTCATGATCTCAGCCCCAGACGAATACATTACAAAGGTCATGATTTTGATACAGGAAAATGTATAACCGCAAGGCGGCAAAGCGGGGCTGGAGCGCTATTCCTCCAGCAGCGTGACCGTCTGCGCGTCTGCATCCAGCCGGACCTTTGCGCCGATGGGGACCGTGAGCATGGGGTGGGTATGGCAGCAGTCAAATTCCGCCAGCACGGGAAAATCTACATCTCCCATCACCTCTTGAAGAATCTCATAGGGCTGGCGGCCCGTGCCCATATCGTCGAATTTTTCATGCTTGCCCAAAATAAGCCCGGAGATGCGTTCAAAAACGCCGGCGCATTTCAGCAGTGAAAAGCTCCGCTCCACCGTGGCCGCGTCCTTGAGGGAATCTTCGATCATCAGGATCGTTCCGTCCGTGATCTCCGGAAAATATTTTGTGCCCCAGATCCCCTGCATGGTGTTCAGATTCCCGCCGATGAGCGTGCCTGTCGCGGCTCCCGGGTGCAGCGTCAACAGCGCATTGACGCGCCCTTTTTTGGCTTTATCCTGGGAATTCCAGTCGATAAATTCGTCGGTCCACTGCGGGGGCGTGGGCAGGGTGTGAGGAAGGGTGAGCCGTTCTGTTACAATGTCGGTAAAATATGTATAGGTCTCATCCACAAACGGTGGGAATTCGCCGAAGGAGGCCACCACGGCGGGGCCATAATAAGTCGTGAGCCCGGTCTGGGCATAAATGCCCAGCAGCAGCGCCGTCACATCCGAATAGCCGACGATGATCTTCGGGTCTTTGCACAGGCCCTCATACTCCAGATACGGCAGCAGGGAGTTGGAATTGTTGCCGCCGATGGCCGCCATGATGCACCGAACGTTCGGGTCGCGGACCAACGCGTTGAATTCCTCCGCCCGCTCCCGGATCGTTCCGGAACGGTAAAAATCCCGCCGACCTGTCAGAGAACCCTCCAAAAAGCGAAAGCCTTTGGCTTCCAGATATTCTTTGCCGCGCCGGTAGCGCGCCGCGGCCGTCGCCGTGGCGGGGGACGAGGGGGAAAACACCGCGATGGTGTCCCCCGGGCGGAGCTTTGCGGGTATCATGAGCATTCCCTCTCTTTCGGTAAAATGCAATGTGTGCCGCGCCGACGGCAGGCATCAACCGGTATATTATAGCACGGGGAGCTTTTGAGCGGCAAGGCGGCCCGGACGCAGGGGGTCACGCGGCGTCATCTTCCGGCCCCGCTCCGCCGTCCGGCGGAACGCCCGCTGCTTCTTCCGGGCCGGGGCCCGCCGCCGCGCTGCCGGAGCCTGTCCCGCCGCCTGCCGCAGACGGAGAGACGGGCTGTCCGTCTGCGTCTCCAGCCGCGCCCTGAGGCACACTGTCCGGGGCGGCGGATACGCCGTCGCCGCTCCACGCACTGTACGAGGAGGCGCGCTTGAAGTAGGCCGCCGCGACAGTGACGGAATTTTCCGCAAGCTCATAGCGCCCGTCCGCCCATGTGCCGGGCAGTACGCCCGCGCGGTATTGGGGAGGCTCCTTGCGCAGGAAACCGAAAATACGCTCATAGTCGAAGATCTGGGTGGCCGTCAGGTTGGTGGAGCTCTGCGCCAGAACCGCGCGCACGGCATCCGGTACTGTGTCTGCCAGCGCGTCGCCGCCGATGCGCAGAAAGGCAAGATACCCCTCCGCGCGCAGCAGTGCCTGCATGTCCGGCGTAGCCGCGCCCGCAGCCAGCACGTCTGCCAGCATCTGCGGCGTCAGCGAGACCGTCTGTACCCCGGGGATGTTCAATTGCAGCTGCCCCAGGGCCTCGGACGTCATGTAATTGGCCAGCGGGATGCGCGCGGTACCGAAGCCCGCCGCAAGATCCACCAGACGGTCCGCGGTGCAGTAAAGGTAATTGTCGATTTCAATGTCCAGTGTTTCCATCAAAGCCGCCGCGGCCTGGGCCGGGCCCGCCTGTTCGGCCGCATCTGCCAGCGTGGCGGGCCGCCCGTTCACAAGCACCACGGTCTCGCCGGGGATGGCCACCGAGCACAAATTGCCCTCCAGCGCATCGAAGCGCAGCAGCACAAAGGTCTCGGGCTGCTCCGGCCCGGTCATCAGCAAAAAGTTTTTTTCATCGCCCAGCGTGGGCTGCGCAATGGGCACGCCGCTTTGTACAGTGTCGACGGGCGCGCTGCGCGTAAAAATGACGGCGGCCACCGCCAGATAGATGGGCAGCAGCACGGCCAGCGTGCAGCCCAGCCCCAGCCAGAACGCTTTTGCTCTGCTCACGTGCGTGCCTCCTTCCGTTTTTTGTATATATCTTGGGCGTCCGGCGCACTTTATATACAAAAAGCGGGAGGGAGAACGGTATGGAAAAGAACACGCAGCCCCAGCGGGACGCTGCCGCGCGCGCAAGCTGCTTTTTACAGCTTTTCGCAGTGCTCCCGAATGATGGCGCAGCTTTTGGCAAAGCCCTCCGCCTCGTCGCGGCTCAGCGTCAGTTCGATGACCTCTTCCACACCCGCAGCGCCCAGAATACAGGGAACGCTGGCGTACACGCCGTGCTGGCCGTAAGGTCCGTCCAGCAGCGTGGAACAGGGAAGCACGGCCTTTTCATCGTGCAGAATGGCTTTGATGACCGCCGCAGCCGCCGCACCAATGCCAAATTCTGTGCAGCCCTTGCCCTGCACGATGTCCCAGCCGGCCGCCACGGTAGAGCGCCAGGCTCCGTACAGATCCGCCTGGCCGCGGGTGTCCGGCTGCTCCGCCATCCAGTCCGTCAGCGGCTTGCCGCACACAGTGGCGGCGCTGAACGCCGCGATTTGGCTGTCGCCGTGCTCGCCCAGCTCATAGGCGCAGACGCTGTGAGGCGAAACGCCCAGCATCGCCGCCAGACGTCTGCGCAGCCGGGCGGAGTCCAGAGCCGTGCCCGTACCCACCACGTTCAGCCCGGTGATGCGGGCAAAATACTGCGCGATGACATCGCAGGGGTTGGAGATGGAGACTACGATGCCCGAAAAACCACTGGCGGTAAGCTGCGGGGCGATTTCCGCAATGACCTTGACCGTCGCGTCCAGCTCCAGAAGGCGGTCCTGTTCAAAAATGGTGCTGCACGCGCTGAGCACCACGATATCCGCGTCCGCCAGCGCTTCATAGCCGCCCGCGTATATTTTTGCGGGCAGCGGCATATAGGCCACGCTGTCCGCGATGTCGTCGGCATGGCGGCGCGCCTTGCCCTCGTCTGTGTCAAGCAGCACGATCTCATCGCACAGGCCCTGGGTCATCAGGCTGCTGGCCACGTGGCTGCCCACATGCCCGGCCCCGATGATGCCGATTTTCGTCGTTTTTTTCATATGTCCCATCCCTTTTTCTGTTATGAAAAAATCTTACACGCAAACCGGAGCCTCGTCAAGCGGAGAAAAGAGAAATAATCCCCCGGGCCTGTGCGCATACTATCCCGGAGGCGGGGCCGCGTGCGCCGCCCGCAAAGGAGTTGGAATGATGCAGGCGTTTTTAAAGCAGCACAGATGGGTGATCCTCGCCGCGGGCGCGGCCATCCAGGTCCTGACGGGCGTGCCCGCGGCCTGGGGCGTGTTTCAGCGCGGCGTGTGCGAGGGCTATTCCCTTTCGCAAGAGAACGCGGCCATGATTTTCAGCCTCACCATTTGTTTTTTCGGCATTGGGTGTATCCTGGGCGGCCTTTTACAGGACAAAAAGGGGCCGCGCACGGCCGGGCTTGCAGGCGCGGTACTGCTGTCGGCGGGCTTCTGCGGCGCGGGCTTCATCCCGGGGGAAAATCCGTGGTTCTTTTACGGTGTGTTCAGCGTGCCTGTGGGGCTGGGCTGTGCGTTTTTGTATCCTTCGGTCATGTCCTGCGCGCAGAAGTGGTATGCGGACCGCAAGGGCCTGGCCACGGGCGTCATCGGCGGCGCGGTGGGCGCGTCCGGCGCGGTGCTCACGTTTCTGGGCCGCTTTCTCATCGGCACCTGGAGCATCCGCACCGCGTTCTGGGTGCTGGGCCTTCTGATGCTGGCGGTGTGCGGCGCGGGCGCGGCTATTTTGGAAAACCCGGAGCAGCCGCCCCGGGAAACAGCGAAGCAGAAGCGCGGCGGAGGGCCGGCACCCAAAAGGCCGCAGGACTACAGCGTAAAAGAAATGCTCAAAACAAACCAATACTGGCTGATGTTCGCCGTAGTGGGGCTTGCAACGCCGGCCGTGCTGCTGTTCAGCCCCATCATCGTGGAGCTGGCACAGGAGCGCGGGCTTTCGCAGACGGCGGCGCTGGCCTGCATCGTGGTGGGCTCGGTCTTTTCGGCGGCAGGACGGCTTTTGATGCCCTGGCTCAGCGATAAGATCGG
>PPYF01067511.1_pt1 | contig 14000 bp, 12 predicted proteins | sample 1559871 | NCBI WGS metagenome assembly PPYF01 (sample SAMN08240021, study PRJNA423297) | Human gut metagenome, whole genome shotgun sequencing project. | reverse complement strand
AAAGTTTTTCGCAAACTCTTTATACCACATCGCATTGAGATTTTGGACTTTTTTCTTAACCCTTAGCCGGACAGCAATGCGTTTGAAAGTAGAATTTCCGAGCGTAGAGTAACCGGAGATTTTGCATGAAAACGTCCCGATTTTCCGATAGCCAGATTCTGGCGATTTTGAAACAGGCCGAAAACGGTGTCCCAGTGACGGAGCTTTGTCGCGAGCACGGCATGAGCAGCGCCACGTTTTATAAATGGCGATCAAAGTTTGGCGGCATGGATGCCTCGCTAATGGCCCACATGAAAGAGCTGGAAAGAGAGAATGCCCAGCTTAAGCGCATGTATGCGGACGCACAACTGCGCGCTGATGTTGTGCAGAGGACTCTTGAAAAATAGTGGTAAGTCCGTCTCAACGTGTCGAGATGGCCAAAGAAGCTGTAGCGAATGGTGCCCTTGGCGTCCGGCAGTCCTGCATGGCTTTCAGCGTCAGTGAATGCTGCTATCGCTACGAACGCAGGCTATCAGACGAAAACATGTTAATTGCTGAGCTGTTGCTGGGGGGATTACCGGGTCTACTCCATAGAAAACATATCAGTAAATAAGAGATAACGACTGATAAAAGATATTGTGATGGAAGTTTAAGATAAAAATATACTTATGTTGTTAGATGTTGTGCAAGGTTAGGACGTTACATGGTGTTTATTTTTTTGGCTTTTTCTTGAGTATTAACCAAATAACATTGCCAAAGCCCATTTCCCATTACCAATTAAAAATATACCACTCATAAACTAAGTAGAATCATCGAAAAAAATATGCTATGATATAGTATTCATGCAAACAATCCACTAGCGTAAAATCAACGAGAATTAAGCTTGATACAATCAACACCGACCTTTTTGTGGAACTACGGCGAGGGATTGAACGATGGCTTTAGATCTTGCATGGTTTTAACATGCACTAAAAAATCTGTGAATAGTCATGGCGAGGTTTAGTTGTTATAACTGACATGTAGTAGTCAACGTGAAAATAAGGCAACAACTCGATTATGAATAGTATAAAATACTATGCACACTCAAGACACGATGCCACAAAAGATCATTGGCAGATACTAGATAATCATTTGCAGAATGTCGCAAGCCTTGCATCTTCATTCGCTGCAGTTTTTGGCGCAAGTGAATGGGGAAAAATCGCTGGCCTTTTGCACGACGCAGGCAAAGCCACGGCACAGTTTACACAACGCCTTGAAGGAAGCCCCGTACGAGTCAATCATTCTCTATGTGGGGCCAGGTACGCACAAGAATATGGAGGCAAGTTTGGGCTGCTTCTCTCGTACGTCATAGCGGGGCACCACGGAGGGCTGCCAGATGGTGGATTGCAAGAGGGGCAGCTGCACCATCGCCTGAAATACGAACGGCTGCCCGCCGATGTCTCGCCCCCTTCGGTGGACATCCGCCCCGATGTGCTAAAGCCGCCATTCACCAAGCTCCCGGAAAACCAAGTTTTTTCCCTTTCCTTCTTCACGCGGATGCTCTTCTCATGCCTCACCGATGCGGACTTTCTGGATACCGAGGCGTTCTGCACCCCTGAAAGGGCGTCGGCACGCAACGGGCGTCCGGCTACGGGGCTTGTGGCATTGCGCGATGCCCTGAACACGCACCTCGATACAGTGGAACGCGACGCAGCCCTCTCCCGCGTCAACGACATCCGCAAGACCGTGCTGCACGATTGCCGGGCGCGCGCCAGCGAAACGCCGGGCCTCTTCTCGCTCACCGTACCCACGGGCGGCGGCAAGACCCTCTCCTCCATGGCCTTCGCCCTCGACCATGCCGTCACCCACGGCCTGCGCCGGGTCATCTACGCCATACCGTTCACGTCCATCATCGAACAGAACGCCAAGGTCTTCAGCGACGTGTTCGGACAGGACAACGTGCTGGAGCACCACTGCAACTACAGGAGCAAGGACGAGCCGGAAGAGCAAGGCTACGACAAGTGGCGCGGTCTGGCGGCAGAGAACTGGGACGCGCCCGTGGTCGTGACCACCAACGTGCAGTTCTTCGAGTCGCTGTTCAGCAACAGGCCGTCGCGCTGTCGCAAGCTGCACAACATCGCCCGCAGTGTCATCGTGCTCGACGAGGCACAGGCTATCCCCACGGAATACCTCGAACCCTGCCTATACGCCCTGAAGGAACTGGTGGGGCAGTACGGGTGTACGGTGGTTCTGTGCACCGCCACGCAGCCTGCCGTCGATGATGCAAGCCTGCCAGAGAGGGTGCGCCTGCACCATGTGCGCGAGATTATCGCCGACCCGCAACGACTCTACACCGACCTCAAACGCACCGAAGTCACCCTCGCAGGCAGGCTGACCGATGCCGCACTCGCCGCAAGGCTCGACGGGCACGGACAGGTGCTGTGCATCGTCGGCACCAAGCCGCAGGCACAGGCGGTGTTCTCCCTGCTGCAAGAGCGCGAGGGCGCATTCCACCTGTCCACCAACATGTACCCCGAACACCGGCGGCGTGTGCTCGGCACCATCCGCCAGCGCCTCGCGGACAGGCTGCCGTGCCGTGTCGTGTCGACCTCACTCATCGAGGCCGGAGTGGATGTGGACTTCCCGGTCGTGTACCGCGCCATGGCGGGGCTTGATTCCATCGCGCAGGCCGCAGGGCGGTGCAACCGCGAAGGGCGGCTTACAGAACCGGGGCAGGTCGTCGTCTACGAGCCGGAAAAACCCGCGCGAATGCCGTGGATGCAACGCTGCGCCAGTCGCGCCCAAGAGACGCTGCGTACCCTGCCCGAAGCAGACCCTCTCGGCCTCGAGGCCATTCGCCGCTATTTCGGGCTGATCTATGACGTGCAGGAACTGGACAGGAAGGACATCTTCAAACGCCTGAGAGGGCAGGTGGACAGGGACATGGTCTTCAAGTTCAGAGAAATCGCCAACGATTTCAGGTTCATCGACGATGAAGGAGCCGCCCTCATCATTCCCATAGATCCGGAGGTAGAAGATCTCGTGCAGCAACTGCACTCCTACAAATTCCCGCGCCCAGTCTTGCGCAAGTTACAACGATATTCTGTGACGGTCAGGCACAGGGAACTGGAGAAACTCCGGTCTGCCGGGGCGGTTGAGATGATAGACGATGCCTATCCCGTGCTGCGCAATCTGGCGGCGTACAGCGAAGACATGGGCCTGTGCGTGGACTCCGTCGAAGTGTGGCAACCTGAAGGCCTCGTCAGCTGAAAAGGAGGTACCCATGACACATGGGGCTGTTAAGACATACGGCATCAGACTGCGGGTATGGGGCGACTACGCCTGCTTCACGCGGCCGGAGATGAAGGTGGAACGGGTGTCATACGATGTCATGACCCCTTCCGCCGCACGGGGCATCCTCGAAGCCATCCACTGGAAGCCCGCCATCAGGTGGATTGTGGACAGGATTCATGTGCTGCGGCCCATCGTCTTCGACAACTTGCAGCGCAACGAGGTCAGTTCGAAGATACCCAAGCCCAATCCGGCAACGGCCATGCGCGACGGGAAGCCGCTCTACTTTCTGGTCGATGACGGCAGCAACCGCCAGCAACGGGCGGCGACCCTGCTGCGCAACGTCGACTATGTCATCGAAGCCCACTTCGAACTGACAGACAAGGCCGGAGCGGAAGACAACGCGGGCAAGCATCTGGACATCTTCAGGCGTCGTGCGCGCGCCGGGCAGTCGTTCCAGCAGCCATGCCTCGGCTGCCGCGAGTTTCCGGCGTCGTTCGAACTGCTGGAGGGGGATGTGCCGCTCTCGTGCTACGCGGGCGAGAAGCGCGACCTTGGCTACATGCTGCTCGACATCGACTTCGAACGCGACATGACGCCGCTGTTCTTCAAGGCCGTCATGGAAGACGGAGTGATAACGCCCCCGTCGCGCACGTCACCGGAGGTGAGGGCATGATCCTGCAGGCATTGCATGGCTATTACCAGCGCATGAGCGCAGACCCCGATGCGGGGATGCCGCCCTACGGGACCAGCATGGAGAACATCTCGTTCGCGCTGGTGCTGGATGCGGAAGGGGCGCTACGGGGCATCGAGGACTTGCGGGAACAGGAAGGCAAGAAGCTGCGGCCCCGCAAGATGCTGGTTCCTATCGCAGAAAAGAAAGGGAACGGCATCAAACCGAACTTCCTGTGGGAGAACACCAGTTATATTCTGGGGGTGGACGCCAAGGGCAAGCAGGAACGTACAGACAAGTGCCACGCCGCGTTCATTGCCCACATCAAGGCCCACTGTGACACTGCAGACCAAGGCCTTGCCGCCGTTCTACAGTTCCTTGAACACGGCGAAAAAGACCTCTCCGCTTTTCCGGTTTCGGAAGAGGTCATCGGCTCCAATATCGTCTTTCGAATTGAAGGCGAACCGGGCTTCATCCATGAGCGTCTGGCTGCGCGACGGGCTTGGGCCAACTGCCTGAACCAGCGGGAGCAAGGGCTACGTGGTCAATGCCTCATCACCGGGGAACGCCAGAAGCCGATTGCCCGACTTCACCCTTCCATCAAAGGCGGGCGAGACGGTGTTCGCGGTGCACAGGCCGTTGCCTCGATAGTGTCCTTTAACAACACCGCCTTTGAATCTTACGGGAAAGAACAGTCGATCAATGCACCCGTCAGTCAAGAAGCGGCATTCTCTTATGTCACAGCCCTGAATTACCTGCTCAACCCGTCAAATCGACAGAAGGTCACCATCGCTGACGCCACCGTGGTCTTCTGGGCCGAACGCAGCAGCCCGGCAGAGGACATCTTTGCAGGCATGTTCGACCAGCCTTCCACCACGGCGAAACCGGAGTCCTCGAACGGGACGCCGCCGGAAGACAGTGAAGAAGGCAGCCAGCCTGACACCGCCAAAGACGACCCCCATGCCGCTGCCAGAATGCACGACCTGCTTGTGGCCATCCGTTCCGACAGGCGCGCCACGGACATCATGCCCGACATGGACGAGTCCGTGCGCTTCCATGTGCTTGGCCTATCGCCCAACGCCGCCCGCCTGTCCGTCCGCTTCTGGGAGGTCGATACCGTCGGTCACATGCTGGACAAGGTGGGGCGGCACTACCGTGAACTCGAGATCATTCCGCCATTCAACAACGAGCAGGAGTTCCCGTCTCTTTCAACACTGCTGCGGCAGACTGCCGTCTTGAACAAGACCGAGAACATCTCGCCTGTACTTGCAGGCGGGCTATTCAGGGCCATGCTCACCGGCGGGCCCTATCCGCAAAGCCTGTTGCCCGCCGTGCTTGGACGCATCCGCGCCGAGCACGCCAGACCAGAAGATAAAAACCGCTATAGGCTTGAAGTTGTGATGTATTATCGAGCCGCCTTGATCAAGGCGTATCTCATAAGAAACAGAAAGCTGGAGGTGCCCGTGTCTCTCGACCCCGCAAGAACAGACCGCCCGTACCTGCTCGGACGACTCTTCGCCGTTCTGGAAAAAGCGCAGGAAGATGCCGTGCCCGGTGCGAACGCCACCATCAAGGACCGCTATCTGGCCTCCGCATCGGCCAATCCGGGGCAGGTATTCCACATGCTGCTCAAGAATGCGTCCAACCACACGGCCAAACTCCGCAAGGACCCTGAAAGAAAGGGGTCGGCCATCCACTACGAAATCATGATGCAAGAGATCATCGACAACATCAGCGATTTTCCGGTGACCATGTCGTCCGACGAACAAGGCCTGTTTATGATCGGCTACTACCACCAGCGCAAAGCCTTTTTCACCAAAAAGAACAAGGAGAACTAGCCATGACCGCCATTGCCAATAGATACGAGTTCGTACTGCTTTTCGACGTGGAGAACGGCAACCCCAACGGCGATCCTGATGCTGGTAATCTGCCGCGAATCGACCCCGAGACTGGGCATGGGTTGGTCACTGACGTGTGCTTGAAGCGCAAAATACGGAACTATGTGGCTCTAACAAAAGAAAGTGCCAAACGGTTCAGGATTTATATTCAGGAAAAAGCCGTTCTCAATGACACCAACGAATGTGCCTACGCTGCCTGCAACCTAAAGCCAGAATCTAAGAAACTGCCCAAGAAGGTCGAAGATGCCAAGATGATCACCGACTGGATGTGCACGAACTTTTACGACATCCGTACGTTTGGTGCCGTTATGACCACAGAGATCAACTGCGGGCAGGTGCGCGGCCCCGTGCAGATGGCCTTTGCCAGAAGTGTGGAACCCGTCGTGCCGCAAGAGGTGAGCATCACCCGCATGGCAGTCACCACGAAGGCAGAGGCCGAAAAGCAGCAGGGAGACAACCGCACCATGGGTCGCAAGCACATCGTGCCCTACGGCCTGTATGTGGCGCACGGCTTCATCTCCGCACCGCTGGCAGAGAAGACAGGCTTCTCCGATGAAGACCTGACGCTGTTCTGGGACGCCCTCGTCAACATGTTCGAGCACGACCGTTCGGCGGCACGCGGCCTCATGAGCAGCCGCAAACTCACCGACTATGCGGTGACAGTGGGGCAGGCCCCCGAAGGCATAGAGGTCAAAGAGATGCTGTAGCATGGCATTCACCGAAGACGATCTCATTCCCATATCCGCCTTGCAGCATCTGCTCTACTGCGAGCGGCAATGTGCGCTCATCCATATCGAACGGGTATGGGAGGAGAATCTGTTCACGACGGACGGTCGCATCCTTCACGAGAAGGCCGACGCCGGGGAGGACTGCGTGCGTGCCGGAAAGCGCATCGCACGCAGTGTTTCCCTGCGTTCGCTGCAACTCGGCCTGTCCGGGGTCGCCGACGTGGTCGAGTTCGGCCCGGACGCCGGGGATGTCTACCCCGTCGAATATAAGCGGGGCCGCAGCAAGCGCGCCAACTGGGACAGAATACAGCTTTGCGCCCAGGCCATGGCCCTTGAGGAGATGCTCGGCGTGCCGGTCACAGAGGGCGCGCTCTTCTACGGCAAGACCAGGCGCAGAGAGGCAGTCGCCTTCGATGCCGCGTTGCGCGGCGAGACAGTCAGGGCGGCGGCACGCCTGCATCAGCTTGTCGATGCCCGCCATACGCCCCCGGCCCACTATGAGGCATCGAGATGTGACGCATGTTCAATGATCAACCTGTGTATGCCGAGGCTTCCGGGAAAGACGAAGGTCAGGAAGTATCTGGCTGCCATGGCGGAAATCGATGAAGAAACTGCTTAACACGCTCTATGTGACCACGCAGGGCACCTACCTCGCCAAAGAGGGCGAGTGCATCGTCGTGCGCGTGGGAGACGAGGTGAGGCTGCGTGTGCCGGTGCATTCCCTTGGTGGCGTGGTCTGTTTCGGACAGGTCTCGTGCAGTCCTTTCCTGATGGGCTTCGCCGCCGAACGCGGGCTTGGCTTCAGCTTCCTAACCGAGCACGGGCGATTCCTTGCGCGGGTTCAAGGCCCCGTATCCGGGAATGTCCTTCTCAGGCGCGAGCAATACCGCAGGGCCGACTCACCGGAAGCCAGCGCCGAGGTGGCGCGAAGCATCGTCAGCGCCAAGGTCGTCAACGCCCGCGGCGTCCTGCAACGGGCCATGAGAGACCATGGTGACAAGGTCGATGGGGCGGCGCTGGAAGCGGAAGTGCTCCACTTGAGGGACTGCCTCATGCGCCTGCAACAGCCCGCAGGGCTGGATGCCGTGCGCGGCATCGAGGGCGAGGCAGCCAAAGGCTACTTCAGCGTGTTCGACAACCTCATCCTGACACGGGAGGCGGCGTTCCGCTTCGAGGGACGCAGCCGTCGCCCACCGCTGGACAGGGTCAACTGCCTGCTGTCGTTCATCTACACGTTGCTCGGGCATGATGTGCGAAGTGCGCTGGAAGGCGTCGGGCTCGATTCGGCGGTGGGGTTCCTGCACCGCGACCGCCCCGGCAGGCACGGCCTTGCACTTGATGTCATGGAAGAGTTCAGGGCCGTTGTCGCCGACAGGCTGGCGCTTTCGCTCATCAATCTCGGCAAGCTCAAGAAGAGCGACTTCGAGATACAGGAGACGGGTGCCGTCCGGATGACGGATGACGCCCGCAAGGCGTTGCTCGTGGCATACCAGAAGCGAAAACATGACGAAATCGTCCATCCGTTCCTGAATGAGCGCATCCCCTTGGGGCTTGTCTTCCATGTACAGGCCATGCTCATGGCAAGGTGGCTTCGTGGCGACCTAGACGGCTACCCACCCTTTGTATGGAAATGACGCCATGCTCGTATTGATAAGCTATGACGTGAGTTTCGAAGACCCGGGCGGACAGAGGCGTTTACGGCGCATCGCCAAGGCATGTCAGGACTATGGACAGCGGGTGCAGTATTCGGTCTTCGAATGCGTGGTCGACCCTGCACAATGGGCGAAGCTCAAGCATCGGCTACTCAGCGAGATGGATGATGAGAAGGATTGCCTGCGCTTCTACTATATGGGGGCCAACTGGAGAAACAAGGTCGAACATGTGGGCGCAAAGCCCGCCTACGACCCCGAAGGCCCCCTGATTCTGTAGCGCGAACCCCAAGCGACCCTGTTTTTCCCGGCAGGTTCGCGAACATGACAATGGCCTGTTTTCATTGAATTGCGTAACCTTTAATGCAGGCTGGTCACACATCTTGGCGGTGCTGCTGGCCCGGTTCGCGGAACTGTCGTCGCAAGGTCAATACTGCCAACGTGTTTGATGGCCGACAGTCGCCCCCCGCGCGGGGGCGTGGATTGAAACCAATGGGGGGCATTATTTTGGCAAAGACACAGGACGTCGCCCCCCGCGCGGGGGCGTGGATTGAAACCATCCTCATGCTGCTTGCCTATTACAAGGCCACGTCGCCCCCCGCGCGGGGGCGTGGATTGAAACCGTCTTCCGAGGCCAGTTTGAAGCCGCAAACGCGCGTCGCCCCCCGCGCGGGGGCGTGGATTGAAACCAGGACAAACGGCGTAGTTAAATCAAGGTTGACCTGTCGCCCCCCGCGCGGGGGCGTGGATTGAAACCTGATAGGGCTTGCCTGATCGTCTCACTTCGGGGTCGCCCCCCGCGCGGGGGCGTGGATTGAAACCTTTTTAAACACGGCAAACTCGGCCTTGGTGACCGTCGCCCCCCGCGCGGGGGCGTGGATTGAAACTGTCTGTCACTGCTCTGGATGCCAACCATTGCTTTGTCGCCCCCCGCGCGGGGGCGTGGATTGAAACGCTGAATGCCCCCTTGAGGATCACGTCCCCATAGGTCGCCCCCCGCGCGGGGGCGTGGATTGAAACTCTTCCGACACAAGCATGTTGCTGCTAGCCCTGAGTCGCCCCCCGCGCGGGGGCGTGGATTGAAACTTATAAACTTTATTGGCAGCGCAAAAACGGTGAGTCGCCCCCCGCGCGGGGGCGTGGATTGAAACACCATCGGGAAGCCCTGGGGCTGGCTTGAACGCACGGTCGCCCCCCGCGCGGGGGCGTGGATTGAAACTTCGGGGCCATCGCTGCTGTTATCGCTGCCGTGTAGTCGCCCCCCGCGCGGGGGCGTGGATTGAAACGCTAATATCCGCAACTGGTGGCGCAGCTGGAACGTCGCCCCCCGCGCGGGGGCGTGGATTGAAACCGCATGGAGTCCGCATTGAGCAGGCAGACAAGATGTCGCCCCCCGCGCGGGGGCGTGGATTGAAACATCACAATCAGGTTATAGCGGGCGTTAGGCTGGAGTCGCCCCCCGCGCGGGGGCGTGGATTGAAACATGCCGCCCCCTTCGCCGCCCTGAATGCGTCAATGTCGCCCCCCGCGCGGGGGCGTGGATTGAAACACTGGCCCGGGCCTCTTCCAGAGCGGCAGTTGCCAGTCGCCCCCCGCGCGGGGGCGTGGATTGAAACAGCGTGTATTACGCCAAGGGCTTGATACTGCCCCTGTCGCCCCCCGCGCGGGGGCGTGGATTGAAACACTCCAGTCCTTATCTCTCCCGTACTCGACATTCCGTCGCCCCCCGCGCGGGGGCGTGGATTGAAACGCACACAAACGAACCGAACACGTCAACGATGGGCGTCGCCCCCCGCGCGGGGGCGTGGATTGAAACATCGTCTTGATCGCCTCCTGCACTGGCCCAATCAGGTCGCCCCCCGCGCGGGGGCGTGGATTGAAACATCCGGCGACAAGCTGCATTGCGAGTTGACATTTGTCGCCCCCCGCGCGGGGGCGTGGATTGAAACCCGCTGTAACTGCGCCCATGCCCTGCGCGACTCGGTCGCCCCCCGCGCGGGGGCGTGGATTGAAACATACGATTCTTTCTCTGACAGGCTGCGCCCTGTGCGTCGCCCCCCGCGCGGGGGCGTGGATTGAAACGCCTGATTTCATCGTCGCACGAATTGTACTGGCGCGGGTCGCCCCCCGCGCGGGGGCGTGGATTGAAACGTGCAAATTGGTCGGAGGTCTACGCAAAGGCTATGGTCGCCCCCCGCGCGGGGGCGTGGATTGAAACCATAAGTTGTTGCAGCCAGCGGCAAACACCGGCGTCGCCCCCCGCGCGGGGGCGTGGATTGAAACTTTCGATGCCGCGCACCAGTTCTGCGTAGTCAGAGTCGCCCCCCGCGCGGGGGCGTGGATTGAAACATTACCCGCGTTGACGGTCAGCCCATGCACAACGAGTCGCCCCCCGCGCGGGGGCGTGGATTGAAACTTACCATGTATTGACCGTCAATCATTACATCTTGGTCGCCCCCCGCGCGGGGGCGTGGATTGAAACACCGTCGGCAAGTCGTGGGGCTGGCTTGAACGCAGTCGCCCCCCGCGCGGGGGCGTGGATTGAAACAGGGAACAAGAGCAGGCGTGAACCCGGCACGCGAAGTCGCCCCCCGCGCGGGGGCGTGGATTGAAACCTTTCAAAAACACGCGAAGAAATTGGCGACAATGTCGCCCCCCGCGCGGGGGCGTGGATTGAAACTCTGTCCAGAAGCCCCACAGCCTACATGGCGTTGCGTCGCCCCCCGCGCGGGGGCGTGGATTGAAACAATCTCGCCGCTCAATATGAAACACTTGGGGTAGGTCGCCCCCCGCGCGGGGGCGTGGATTGAAACCAATGGTTGAGAACCTATCAACCACGCCTGTGCAGTCGCCCCCCGCGCGGGGGCGTGGATTGAAACATCCGCGTTGAGTCTGCCCGCGCCGAGGCTTGCAAGGTCGCCCCCCGCGCGGGGGCGTGGATTGAAACAGGACGCGAATGAAAAGGGTGTGACTCTGACGCTGTCGCCCCCCGCGCGGGGGCGTGGATTGAAACTTTCTTCCAGCTCACCAATACGGGCCACGTTCTGTCGCCCCCCGCGCGGGGGCGTGGATTGAAACTTTCCTCGTTGACTTTTGCAGTTGTTTCGTTCAGTCGCCCCCCGCGCGGGGGCGTGGATTGAAACATGGTTTATGGTTCCCCTGGCCGCGCCGGGCCTGGTCGCCCCCCGCGCGGGGGCGTGGATTGAAACGCCTATAGTGTTTGAGAGTGCTACTCCCTCATACGTCGCCCCCCGCGCGGGGGCGTGGATTGAAACAAGAACGATCAGCGCCATATATGCGTCACGGTGCGTCGCCCCCCGCGCGGGGGCGTGGATTGAAACTTCTGCCATCCTTGGCACGAAGGGCAACGACAGCGTCGCCCCCCGCGCGGGGGCGTGGATTGAAACCGTATGAAGATTACGACAATGTTGTGATAGGCCGCGTCGCCCCCCGCGCGGGGGCGTGGATTGAAACCTCGACACAATCATTATTAACGGCCGTCCAGTTGTCGCCCCCCGCGCGGGGGCGTGGATTAAAACTATCCTTGTTAACTCATTTAGCAGGCCTTAGAGAACTGTGAGGCCAGGGCCTAACGGCAGATCGTTAACATCCACGATATTACCCCCTGGACGAGATTAGGAGCTACAATGCGTCCCCAATATAGAGCAAAAAGCTGATTTCCACGTCTATCGTCGAAGAATCTTTTTTTCTTTCCTGTCTCTAAACTATTTCTTCATCCAGCCGTGCAAAACCTGTAAGGGCGCGGCTCAGGTTCCTGTCCTTGAGCAGTTCGTGAGCCGCAGTAATAAAATGTTCACGCTGCTCAGTGGTGCCATGATAATATTGGGCTTCAACCATGATGCCCCAGGCAATAAGTTGCCCATCACGCTCTTTGCGGGCCTCTTTATTCAGGGCCGTTGCTTTTTGAGCCAATTTTTCTTTTTGGCGTTGCAGAAGGGCCATTTTTTCAGCGAGAGTTTTACGGGCTGGCATGAAGGGCATATGGCTGCTGGGGGCCGTTTGGTTATTATCTTTCATAGGGATTCTCCTATAGATATTGTTTCACAAAATAGAATTACTTTTTATATAATCTGATGCTTAATGCCAGAAAATACGCGCGTAACACGATGGGTTATGAACCATCATTGTGGCGCGAATCCGGTTACAACGTCCTCAGGATTATCTGGATCGTTCTCTATGGGATTCGGACAGGATGGTTCCGGGGCGTCAAGACTTACTCGAATCACTCCACTGGACTCTATCCATTGAGATGGTTCATCCTCTTCCAGACTTATTCTGACCACACAGGGCATCGTACTCTTGAGTAAGGGTATTCCTTGTGCATTTATGGGTTTTGTTGCGCTGTGTCGGGCAAGCAATTGCTCCATGAACTGGGCATCCAACCTGTCTGTGGCTTTGAAAATTTCACGGATCGTGCGGTCGCATTCGACACGAATCTCAAGACAGGACGCTTTGAGTTGTCTGAGGCGCATCCCAGTGAGGTAATCCTGAATATATTGAGCATTTCTACGATCAACAGCCCCCTGGATTGCCTGTTGAACATGCTGGCTGACCGTAATGATGTTCTTGACCTTAGTGCCAAGGGTAATAAGGCGCGATGAAGGCTGTGGTGCGGATAATAACAACGCCTTATGGATGGCCTGTGCATTTACCCTGTCCACGGCATAAAGAATTTCTTTGATAACACGCCCGCACTCCACAATGATTTCCATGCTGGGCTCTTTAATGCGCTGCAATCGGTGCTGGCTAATACTACTTTCAAGACAGCGCAGGTTGGCAGCCTCAACCAGAGCATGGATATCACATTGAATTTCCTTGGAGGTGCTGGCGCAGCTGTGTGCCAGCACCTCCAAGGCTGCTACCCGCTCTGTTCGGTTTGCGTAGGCAGCAGAAGCCGGACGTCCGTCTTCAACTGCGCGTGATCTAGTTCCAGAACTTCCAGGCGTGCCACCAGGCTTTGCACGGAATGGGATGGTGGGATTTCCCCTTTGCCCATCTTCTGGAGTTGAGCTTTGACCTCCAGCAAGTCCTTGTGAACCATATCCATCGTTATCACCGCTTGCCCCCAGTCGTTGTTGGCCTCCTCCTGCACCAATTTCCTCAGATAACTTACTATCTGAGGCTCCATATTTTTGAGTTCCCTCTGCACATTCTCTGCCACTTCCATTTTCCAAACATCTGACATTTTCAATCTCCTGTTGTAGTTGCAGAAATTCAGAATTATTTCCTTGAATTTCCCTGTTAATTGCGCCGCGCTCTGTTTCCAGACCCCGGCAAGCCATTGTTGTTGCCGCAGAACCCACATGGATTTGCGGCAGTGCATCAATTCCCTGATCTTTGAAAGAACGGTGATCTATTGTCTGTCCGTAAAACTGTAGATAGCCGTTACAGAAATCCGCCCACTTTTCGCGGATACGCAGAAGGTGCGTTTTTCGCGTTTTTAGGTCATCAAGTTCACGGGTCTTTGCTCCCAGCGTACCTTCCGGTGAGTAGCGGCGGGTCGTGAACATAACGTGTATGTGCGGATTTTCTTGGGGGTCATTTTTGTCCTTTCTGTGCATGCAGCAGTCCACAGCCACCTGGTATTCCTGAGCAAGCCATCTGCAAAAATTAACTGTAAGATTGAAACGCTCCTGCCTGGTCAATTCCACAGGAATCGCCATATCCATTTCACGAGCCAACGTGGAGTTTTTGCGTTTTTCTGTACGCTCTGCCAGTAACCACAAATCTTGCCTGCCGACGGCTGGACAACCTTCCGGCACAAAAATTTGCTGCGCCACCA
>PPYF01388314.1_pt1 | contig 14001 bp, 8 predicted proteins | sample 1559871 | NCBI WGS metagenome assembly PPYF01 (sample SAMN08240021, study PRJNA423297) | Human gut metagenome, whole genome shotgun sequencing project. | reverse complement strand
TGACCAACGGTCTGGGAGCATCTATCGGAACCATTCTCGCAGGTATGGTCATCAACCATTACTGCCACTGGACAGATGATGGCTACCTGATGGGTGACTGGAAAACCTGCTGGTTCATCTTTGCTGGTTATGCGCTCGTGGTAGCTGTAGCCTTTGCTGTCCTTTTCCGTCCGAAGAAAGAACAGAAATAAGGAAGAAAAAGGTCATACTCAACGCGAGAGTAAAAACAGAATATTACGTAAGAATATAAATAAATTTAAATAAAGAAAGGGTACATAATGATGTTGTACAAACTTAAACTCGCTGCCTGCTTTGGCATTCCGGAAGCTTCCGGGACATGTATTATTAGTTTGGTAGACGAATCCGAAAAAAGAGCTTTGTCTATTATGACTAATGAATATGTAGCAGAGCAGCTGAAGGCATGTAATTCGAAAACTTCTGATTTTAAAAATGATGTGATCTCTGTACTTTGGACACTATTTGACAGGCAAAATGTAGACGATTTCTATCTCGAATTCGATGCTACGCCAGAGAGGGGAGTATATGCTACTCTTGTGAATAAAATCACAAATGAACGTATGAGCATCAAGACTGACCAGGCTGTGTTGTTGTCTGTGGCTGCGGATATAGAAATGTATACAACAGAGCTGGTTATAAAGGAAATTTCTACTCCTTTTAATAAAAATGATATGAGTTCGGCTTCTTGTGCGGTACCTATTTCGGCTTTGCCAGACCAGATGCTCGAAAAAGCATTGGATTGTGCCATTAATGAAGAAGATTACGAAACAGCCTCAGCCATTCGCGATGAGATAGAGCGCCGCAAAGGCAAAAAAAGTGAATAATTAAAGGATATTCTTACGGAATAACAGAAAATTAAGAAGAAAAAGTAACAATAAGAGGAAATGAAAGAAGTTAGATTTTTCTATGTGCCAGATGCGGCTACACAGACAGAACTGCCTCAGGAAGAGGCTACTCATGCACTCAGGGTTTTGCGTATCCAGGCGGGGGACGAATTGTTCCTGATGGATGGCAAGGGGGTGTTCTACCGTGCAGAAGTTTCGCTGGCTACCAACAAACGGTGCATCTATGAGGTGAAGGAGGTTATGCCGCAGCAGCCTGCCTGGCGCGGACATATTCACCTGGCCATCGCCCCGACAAAGATGATGGACCGCATTGAATGGATGGCAGAGAAGGCTACGGAAATCGGCTTCGATGAAATCTCTTTCCTCAACTGTAAGTTCTCTGAACGCAAGGTCATCCGCATAGACCGCATAGACAAGATTGTGGTTTCTGCCGTCAAGCAGAGCCACAAGGCTTGGAAACCTGTGGTCAACGAACTGCAGAACTTTAAAGATTTTATTACTACTCCCCGCAATGGCAGAAAGTTTATCTGCCATTGTTATGAGGAGATAGAAAAGAAAGACTTTTTTACCGAGATTTCCAAGTCATGCCCAGCTGATGATTCTGCCGGACCAGCCCAGGAGGGTGCCGATGACATCACCGTGCTGGTAGGACCTGAGGGCGATTTCTCTATCGATGAGGTGAGACTGGCCCTGGAAAACGGATATGAGAGTGTTTCGCTTGGCACCAGTCGCCTCCGTACAGAAACAGCAGGATTGGTGGCTGTCAACATGTGCCATCTGGCAAGAGCTTTATAATATTTACTAGTGTGATGAAAAGATTGTATAAGAGTTTGATGTTCATGTGCTTGGCTGTCGTATTGGGATTGCTGAGCTCATGCTCGGGCACTGACTATCTCAATGCCATTCCAAAGAAAAGTACTGCGCTCATCTCTGTTGACATGCAGCAGATGGCATCCGGCAAAAGCGATGAAGACAAGGCGGGAATGCTCAAGTCTCTGCTGCACGTTGAGGATGCATCGAAGTGTGGCATCGACATCTCTGAGAAGATATTCCTCTTTGAGAGTGCTGATGGCAACCTCGGACTTTGTGCCAAGGTGAGCGATGAGGGCGATGTGGAAGACTGGCTTGCTTCGCTTGCCAAACAGCATATCGCTACAGAGGTGAAGGAGCGCAAAGGCTTTCATTTCTCTGTATTGAAAAATTCGTGGCTGGTCGGCTTTTCTGATCAGGCACTCCTCGTTATGGGACCAGTTGTAGCCGATGCGCAGGCCCAGCTCCAGCAGCAGATGGTGAAATATCTGAAGGCTGATGAGGATGAAGGTATTACCGCATCGCCTATGTTCGAGCGACTGGAAACCATCACTTCGCCTATGGCTATGGTGGCTCAGGCTCAGGCGTTGCCGGAGAAGTTCGTAGCTCCATTTACCCTTGGCACTCCTAAAGATACCGACCCTTCGCAGGTAGTGATTGCTGCTGAGATGGACGTGAAAGACGGTATCCTGCAGGTGAAGGGAGAAACCTTCTCCTTTAATAAAGAAATAGATGAGGCCCTGAAGAAGGCGGCTCAAACCTATCGTCCGATTAAAGGCAGCTACGTTAAGTCGATGCCTGCTGATGCCCTGGCGGGTATCTTCATGAACGTAAAGGGCGAGCAGTTCCTGCCGATGATGCAGAGCAACCGCAGCCTTCAGACCCTCCTGATGGGTATCAACCAGGCCATCGATATGGATAATATCATCCGTAGTGTGGATGGGGATATGGCTATCGTGATGCCTTCGCTTACGGATAACAATATGCAGATGACGATGGCTGCTAAACTGTCGCATGCCAAGTGGTTGGGCGATGTTGATTATTGGAAAACTTCATGTCCGGCTGGTGCGAAGATAGCCAATTGGGGAAAGAATGCTTACTTCTATACCGATGGCAAGACCTCGTTCTATTTCGGTGTGACGGATGACAAGCAGTTCTTTAGCGGAAGCGACCAGCTGATGGCGCAATATGCCGTGAAACCAAGTAATCATCCGATAGATGCAAAGATTCAGAAACTCATCGTCGGTCAGAAACTGGCAATGGTCATCAATCTCGCCAAGAGTTCTGGTAGTGACGGCTCGGGCAAGAATGATGCCATCTCTACCGTAACCGGTCTGCTCACCCCAGTCTTCGGAAATCTTACTTCGGTGGTCTATACTTTAAAGGTAAAAAAGTAAAAGGGTAAAAAGGTAAAAGGGTAAAAGGGTAAAAGGAACCTTACCCCTCCCTCTCTCTCTGCGCCCCCGTTCCTAGCGATTCTATCGCTAGTCCCCCAAAAAAGTCCTAATTTTAAAGGTAAAAGATTAAACATTAAACATAAAAAAAGTGGAAAAGATTCAGCTTCATTCCGTTCTCCCACAGGTTTTTGCCCAGCGCAACGACCTGGATTCGGAGATATGGAAGCAGGATGTTACCTTCGAGAAAGGTCATCTTTATCTTATCGAGGCAGAGAGTGGCAGCGGAAAGAGTACTTTCTGCAGCTATGTGCTCGGCTATCGTCACGACTACAGCGGAAGCGTGATGTTCGACAATGATGTTACCGCCAACTATAAGGTGAAAGACTGGGTAGAGATGCGCAAGCGTCACATCAGCCATCTCTTTCAGGAACTCCGTCTCTTCCCTGAGCTTACTGCCCTGGAGAATGTAGAAATTAAGAACAAAATAACCGGATTCAAGACGCGTGAGCAGATTCTTAAATGGTTTGATATGCTCGGTATTGCTGATAAGGTAGATGCCAAAATCGGCAGAATGTCGTTCGGACAGCAGCAGCGTGTGGCAATGATGCGTGCGCTCTGTCAGCCTTTCGACTTCATTCTGGCTGATGAGCCTATCAGTCACCTAGACGACAAAATGAATCTCGTTTGGAAATTATTGCGTCAGCATATCAGCATACCTCAGTTTGCGGGCTTTGCCTTCGCCAATCTCTTCGGTATGCTCATCGTTCTTTTCGGCTTTCAGTTTTATAAAGACGTGCTGCCTGTCTTCACTCAGCAAGACAGTTTCATGAAAGCCGACTACCTCATCATGAGCAAGAAGATAGGTATGGGAAATACCATCAGCGGCCGTTCCAATACCTTCTCGGGTTCTGAAATCGATGAAATCGGCGACCAGAAGTTTGTAAAGAAGATAGGAAAATTCACCTCTACTGAATATAAGGTAGATGCCCAGATGGGTGTAAACGGCGTGAACGTTCTGAACAGCGAACTCTTCTTCGAGAGTGTGCCTGACGGTTTTGTTGATGTGCCACTCAAGGACTGGAAATATACGCCGGGAACTCAGGAGGTGCCAATCATCCTCCCGCGTACCTATATTAATATGTATAACTTCGGTTTCGCCCAGAGTCATTCGCTTCCTAAAATCAGTGATGGACTGATGGGCATGATTGATTTCAATATCCAGATTCAGGCTGGTGGCAAGAAAGAGCAGTTCAAGGGAAAGGTTGTCGGTTTCTCTTCGCGTCTCAACACCATCCTTGTTCCACAGGCTTTCATGGACTGGAGTAACCAGGAATTTGCGCCAAACCAGAAGAGCGATCCTAACCGCCTCATCGTAGAGGTAGGAAACCCGGGAGACGAGAACATCACCAAATACCTGGATGATAATGGTTATGAGGTAGAGACAGACAAGCTGGATGCAGAGAAGACTACCTATTTCCTTCGCATGATGGTATCGATGGTGATGATTATCGGTTTGGTTATCTCTGTCTTGAGTTTCTATATTCTGATGCTCAGCATCTATCTGCTGGTACAGAAGAACTCTTCTAAGTTAGAGAATCTTCTTTTGATAGGTTACAGTCCGAACAATGTAGCAAAGCCATATCAGGTGCTCACCATCGCGCTGAACATCGTGGTACTCATCATCGCGTGGATCATCCTCTTCTTCCTTCGTGATTACTACATGGGCTTCATCGAAACCCTCTTCCCTGATATTGACGAGGGCACCATGCTCCCAGCCATCGCCCTAGGTCTGTTCCTGTTCCTGATAGTTTCTATCCTGAACATCGTAGCCATCCGTCGCAAGGTGATGAGCATCTGGCAGCGAAAGGAGTAAGGCACCTAGAGCCCTCGCTCTAGCAGTAAGGAGTAAGGGAGCCTAGCCTCCGTTCCAGGCGATTCCATCGCCTGTCATAGAAGCTCAGTCCCCCGCTTTTAGCCCCGAAAAAACTATAAGCAAACCCCCGTTATAAATAACAAATTAAAGGAAATCTGCGTTATTTGCTTAACGCAGATTTTTTTTATGTTATAAAACATCATTTTTAATGCAGATGTAACAAATAAAAGCAATTTTTTTATTACTTTTGCAACCGATAACAATATAAGAGGGGGGCATATCCCCAAGTTTTAATAATTTTATATAATAAAAGGTATGCAGAAAAGATTGCATTTATTAGTGGCTTTGCTGGCCTTTATGGTAACCACAGCCATGGCGCAGATTACAACATCTAGCGTTAGTGGTAAAATTACAGCTAATGGCGAAGATGTCATTGGCGCAACAATCAAGGCTGTTCACCAACCTTCTGGTACAGTCTATCGTGCAGTGACCAACATGGATGGTCGTTATTCTATTCAGGGTATGCGCCCGGGTGGACCTTATGTTCTGGAAGTAACCTACGTGGGTTACAAGAACAAGCAGGTAAAGGGCATTTCTCTTTCTCTTGGTCAAAACACAGTCTTGAACGAGACTTTGGCTGAGGATGCTGCTCAGTTGGAAGACGTGGTAGTTGTAGCCAATCGTAACAACAACATGCGCACCGACCGTGCTGGTGCAACAACAAGTATTGATGCAACACACATTGAGGCAATTCCTACCGTATCTCGTAGCATGAACGACCTCTTGAAGTTGACCCCACAGGCTTCTACCGTAGGTGGTTTCTCTGTTGGTGGTGGTAACTTCCGTCAAAGCTATGTAACTGTAGATGGTGCAGCATTCAACAATGCTTTTGGTATCGGTTCTAACCTTCCTGGTAATGGCTCACCAATCTCACTTGATGCATTGGATCAGATATCTGTATCTTCATCTCCTTTTGATGTCCGTATGAGTGGTTTCACTGGTGGTGCTATTAATGCAGTTACCAAGAGCGGTACCAATCAGTATAAGGGTTCTGCTTATATGTATACTACCAATTCTCATCTTAAAGGTAACAAGGTGGATGATTACGAGTTGACCCGTCTTCAGTCTCATACTACTACTTGGGGTGCAACTGTTGGTGGTCCTATCATCAAGGATAAGTTGTTCTTCTTCGTAAATGGTGAATATGAAGTTCAGATGGCTGCTGGCCCTTCGGCTGTGGCTCGTGCTTCAGAAAACGATGCATGGAACTTCTCTTCTGGTACAGTACATAGCCCTACAGTAGGTGATATCAGTACATTGACAAATTTCCTTTCCAGCAAGTATGGATATAACCCAGGCCGTTATCAGGGCTATTCATTGGATACTCCTGCCTACAAGATTTTGGCACGTTTGGATTGGAATATCAATGAGACAAACAAGTTGAATTTCCGTTTCTCTCGTTCACATTCAAAGGATTCTAATGCTCCTTCTTCTTCAACCAGTCCATTCACAACCAACGCACTCTATTTGGGAGGTGAAGGAATTTCTGCAGGCAAGGGTAATCGTACTTCTAATTCAGCGATGTATTTTGAAAGTGCGCGTTATTGCAAAGACCGCAACTTTACCTCTTTTGCTGCAGAATGGAACTCAAAGTGGGGCATCGTCAACAATGCTTTACGTTTGACATACTCTTTTCAGGATGAGCCTCGTTCTTACACAGGTGGTGTGTTCCCTACAGTAGATATTTTGCAGAACGGCTCAGATTATCTCTCATTCGGTCCTGATGTCTTTACTGCCGGAAACTTAGCTCAGGTGAAGACTTTCGTTGCCACCGATGAGGCTTCTTTCATGATTGGAAAGCACAATTTCCTGGCTGGTGTTCAGTATGAAACCAATGAGGCTCTGAATGGATTCGGTGCTGCCATGAATGGTTACTATGTTTATAATTCATTAGATGAATTCATGGCTGGAGGTCAGCCTTTTGCCTATGGTATTACCTATCCGTTCAATGGTACAGAACCTTTCCATGCTAAAATGAAGTATAATCAGTTCTCTGCGTATGTACAGGATCAGATTAACTTCTCTGACAGATTCCGCATGACTGCCGGTATCCGTATGGAGGCTCCTTTCTATCCTGAGTTGAAGAACAATTATAATGCTAAGTTTGCTGACCTGAAGTTCAAGATGGCTGATGGTTCTGAAGTAAGCTATACAACAGATCAGTTGCCTGATGCTCCTGTCACAGTTTCTCCTCGTGTAGGTTTCAACTGGGATGTTCTTGGCAATCAGAAGGTCGTACTCCGTGGTGGTACCGGATACTTTATCGGTCGTTTGCCTTTCGTATGGCTCGTTTCTGCTGTGTCTAATTCGGGTTGTGGTCAGTATCAGTACTCCTATATTCAGGGTGATGCTAAATCACTTCCTACTTTTGGTGAGATTTCTAAGTTCTATCCTACTGTTGCAGAGCAGTTGTCTGACAGCGGCTTATCTCTGCCTAAGGAGCCAAATGCTGCACCTCAGACTCCAACCATCATCGATAAGGATTTGAAGATGAATGCAACATGGAAGTCATCTCTGGCTGTTGACGTGAAGTTGCCATACGATATCAATTTCTCTGTTGAGGGAATCTATAGCCGTGATTTCAACCCATCTGTTGTTACCACTCAGAACTATTACTGGGATGGAAAGCAGACCATTACTTTGAGTCCAGAGGATACTCGTCATTATCTTACATGTTCAAATAAATCGGTGACACCATATTTGATTACAAATGCTGGTCACAAGGCACATTATGAATCTTTGACATTCTCTTTGGCAAAGAAGTTTGACTTTGGTCTCGACCTCTCGGCTTCTTATACCATGGCACAGGCGAAATCATACGGTGACGGTGTTGGCGACCAGGTAACTTCTGCCTATAAGAACAACCGTTATTCTGTGAATGCCAATAATGATAAGGAAATCGGTTTTGCAAACTATGTTGCTCCTAACCGTTTGCTGATTACTGCCAGCTATTCTAAGGATTATGCTAAGCATTTCGGTACAATGGTTGGTTTGGTATATGAGGGAACTAATTTTGGCTATGATCCATATGCTGCAACAAGATTCTCATATACATTTGCTGGTAATGTAGTGAACGATTATAAGGGTTCTTACAGTTTGCTTTATGTTCCTGCAAGTCGTGAGGCGCTTGATGCCTGGAACTTCTCTGACTATATTTATACTGATGCTAAAAAGCAGAAGCAGACTTATACAGCAGAACAGCAGAAGGATGATTTCTGGAACTATATCAATCAGGATTCTTACCTGAAGGGACGCAAGGGTAAGTATGCTGAGCGTGGTGGAGCCAAGATGCCTTGGCATCATCAGCTGGACTTCAAGTTTGCACAGAACTTCTACATGAATGTAGCTGGTCAGCGCAATACATTGCAGTTTGGAGTTGATATCAAGAACCTGGCAAACTTGCTTAATAGCAACTGGGGTCTTTACAAGAAGGTTGTTAACATTTTTTTCGTTTATTTGCATATTTTTGGTATAAAACATCATATTTCTCTGTTTTTCGCTTGCCATTTCAAAAGTTTTAGTTATATTTGCAGCAAAATCAGTTTTAGGAGGGGGTGAAGCACACGGTACGAGGTGCGCGGTTCTCTCTTTATTTATTCACAAAAGAATTTAAACAACATGCAGAAAAGATTGCAACTACTTCTGGCTTTGCTCGCCTTCGTGGTGACTTCGGCAATGGCTCAGATTACTACCTCTGGAATCAGTGGTAAGATTTCTTCCAATGGCGAAACCGTTATTGGGGCTACGGTTACTGCTACACACCAGCCATCTGGTACTGTGTATCGTGCTGTAACAAATGTAGATGGTCGCTATACTATTCAGGGTATGCGTCCAGGTGGTCCTTACAAGGTAAGTATCTCTTATATCGGATATAAGGACAAGGTTTTCAACAATGTCAGTCTGAACTTGGGTGAAAGCCAAAATCTCTCTTGCTCTCTTCAGGAAGATGCCAAGCAGCTTCAGGAGGTTGTTGTTTCGGGTAAGGCTGGTCTGAATGGTACGAAGACCGGTGCGGCCATGAGTATCAATGCTCAGCAGATAGCTGATATGCCTTCTATCTCGCACAGTATTGCGGACGTGGCTCGCCTGAATCCACAGCTTACTACAAACGGACAGTCTGGCTCTATGTCATTCGCCGGTATGAACAACCGCTATAATTCATTCCAGATTGATGGTGTGATGAATAACGACGTGTTCGGTCTTACTGCTAATGGCAGTAATGGTGGTCAGGCAGGATCTCAGCCTGTTTCTATGGAGACTATTGACCAGATTCAGGTAAATATCGCTCCTTTCGATGTTCGCCAGGGTGGTTTTACCGGTGGTGCCATCAACGCGGTAACCAAGAGCGGTACCAATGAATTCCATGGAAGTGGCTATTTCTATGGGAACAACCAGGATTTGGTAGGTCGTCATTATAAGAATATGGATGGTACCTATGCTCAGCCTTATGATGATGAGAAGGAAACTTTGTTCGGATTTACGCTCGGTGGTCCAATCATCAAGAACAAACTCTTCTTCTTCGCAAACTATGAGAATTCAGAAAAGTCGTACCCAACTCAGTATACCATCGATTCTCCAGATGTTAAGTTTAATCCGGATTTAGCTAAGGACTTGATGTCTAAGATTTATGACTTGGCTAACCGTCAGGGTTATGATTATGCAACTTCATGGGCAGATAAGGATAAGAACGTGAAGAGGCACCATCTATCACTATCTATAAGGTAGGAAATGGTACCATGAATATCGGTAATGAATATTCCTCAATGGCTAATGGATTGAATCAGGACATTTATACCCTCGAAGATAACTTTACATGGTACAAGGGTAATCATACACTGACATTCGGTACACATAATGAGCTTTACAAGTTCTCTAACCTCTTCCTTCAGAATCTCTATGGATGCTATTATTTTGATACTCCAGACGACTTCCTGAATTATTATAAAGGTTGTGGAGCCGATGGTTTGGGAGGTGATGGTAAGTATATCAAGAACTTCTACTTCACACAGGCTAATGTTGAGGTGACTGGTAATCCTCGTTGGGCACCAGAGTTTAGCGCAGCTCAGCTGGGCTTTTATGTACAGGACAAGTGGGATGTGACAGACAGCTTCCAGCTCACCTATGGTCTCCGTATGGATATGCCTCTGTTCTTTGATACTCCTACCGAGAATGCTAAATTCAATGAGTGGGCAGCAGGTAAGGGATATGGTTTCAAGACCAATCAGAAACTTGCCAGTACACCAATGTGGAGCCCTCGTGTAGGTTTCCGTTGGGATATTGAGAAGAACCGCAAATATATCCTTCGTGGAGGTATCGGTGTATTCACTGGTCGTATTCCTTTCGTGTGGTTGAGCAACAACTTTACGAATACTGGTGTGCAGACATCTTCTTACTCTGCAAAAAATAATTCTGCTGTGCAGCTCATCATGGATCCTAACAAGCAGACTCTGAATGCAGAAAATCTGAAGGCTACCGGTAGCCAGCTGATTAATGTGTTTGACAAGGATTTCAAGTTCACTCAGACTATGCGTGTTAACCTTGGTTTCGATTTCAATCTCCTGGGTATCGAATGGACTGCTGAGGGTATCTTCAGCAAGAGTCTGAATGATGTTTATTACAAGAACTTGGCTTATGAGGAATCTGGTAAGACCTTGTCTCAGACCTCTTACATGAACTGGGATAACCGTCCTGTTTATACAAAGGTGGCAGATGCTAAGTCGTTTACCAACATCTATGCAATGTATAATACCAGCAAGGGCTACAGCTACAGCCTGTCTTTGTCAGCAGCTAAGCACTTTGCGTTCGGTCTTGATCTGAATGCATCTTATACATTCACTCACTCAGAGTCTGTAAGCAGTATGACCTCATCTGTTGCTCAGAGCAACTGGCGTAATACTCATACTTATCGCTTCTCAAACAACCCAGAGTTGGCTAATAGTGGTTATAATGTGCCTCATACAGTGAAGGCTTCTGCTTTCTATCACTTCAACTGGGGAACCAACAAGTTGTTTTCCACTACTGTAGGTCTTATCTACCAGGGTCAGAGCGGTTCTCCTTACTCTCTCGTTTATAGTGGAGATATCAACGGAGATAATGGTACAAGTAATGACTTGATTTTCATCCCAACAGATGCGCAGGTAGACCAAATGCAGTTCTTGGGTACTGATGCTTATACTGCTGAGCAGCAGCGTGCTAATTTGAAGCAGTGGCTTGCTACTACTCGTTATGTGAAGGATCATCGTGGTGAGTACTTCGAGCGTTATGGTGATAACTTGCCATTCGAGAGTCATTTCGATTTCCACTTCGGTCAGAAGTTTGGCATCCGTACAGGTAAGTATGTACATGCTTTGGAACTGACTTTGGATATCATGAACGTGGCTAACCTCCTGAACAAGGATTGGGGCCGTACCTTCAGTAGTGGTTATAACAGCGAGTTTATTTCTCCGATCACGTACAAGGGTGATGGTGTATTCCAGTTCGCAAACCCATCAGATATGCCTCTCAAGTATCCTAGCTCATACTACAGCCGCTGGCGTGGTCAGGTTGGTTTGAAGTATACATTCTAAGGTATAATTATCTTTTCAGACAACATATCATTAATATAAAAAGATGGTGAATCATAAGTAAATGATTCACCATCTTTTTGGTTTTATAAGAACAAGTCTTTCTTTGGCATGTTTGCCATATATTTCTTTCTCAGTTTCTCGAAGAAAGCCATTGTATCGTTAGAGAAACCATGGCCCTTCCAGGTGGATGTGTTCGTGATGAGAATCCAGCATTGGTTATCCGGATATTTCAAGACGATGGCTGATGTACCAGCCAGCGAACCGGTACGAATCCATGGTTTGTTGCTCTTTGGTGTATAGTTCCAGCCGATAGAGTATTGGTGGTCAGCCTGCTCGCGCGTCATAAACTCGATACTCTTCTTGCTGAGGATATCCTTGACATGTGGCAAACCATCGATGCTGGCAATAAAGCGGCTCAATTCAGCAGCTGAACCACACCAGGCACCTGCACCTGAAAGGCGAGGGAGGTCGGTATCGCCATAGCATTTCTCTACCAATCGTCCACTGTTGTTGTATTCATACACAGGGATGCTGCCCTGGTGCATGTAGTATTTCGTTTCGTTAGGTCGGCGGTCCTTTAAGTAAGTTCCCGCAATATGCATGTCGTAGCAGCCGGCTGGGTGTAGAACATACTTCTGCATGAAGTTTTCATATTTCATTCCGCTCTTCTTCTCTATGATCATGGAGAGAATCATGTAGCCCAGATTACTGTAGTATTTGCCTTCGCCAGGAGTATAACCCAAGTGGCGCTTCAAGAGAATCTTGAGCAGGGTAGGGTGATCAGGTGGCGTTTTGAGATGGTTCTGCATCATGATGTAGCGGGTGGAAGATACAGGGTCACCGGCATAGTTGTTGAAACCAGCCTGATGGCGCAGCAACTGTTCTACGGTGATGTCGTAATATCGCTGGTCCTTGATACTGTTGTTGTAAACGGTATCGCGCAGGATTCCCTTTTCGCCAAACACCTTCTCGTTCAGCTTGAGTTTCTTCATCTCCTGCAACTTCATGATACCTACGGCTGTAATCAGTTTCGATACCGAGGCGAAGCGCATCAGCATGTTTGGCTCCATTCTGATGCCTCGCTCCTTATCCGCCATTCCGAATCCGCGGGCATAGAGTAGCGAGTCGTTGCGGGTGATGACGAGTTGGGCTCCATTGATTTCCCATCTCTTGAGATACCTTTCTATTACCGAGTCCATCTCATGATATTCCTCCCCCTCTGTCAGGGCATTTGAGATGGAATCGTTGATATGAACTTTAGGGAGCGAATCTGCCGCCTTGTTCTTGTCTGATGCTGATGTACAGCGAGATACACAGCTGTGTGTAGTCCATCCTACGATTGCTGTAAAGGTAAGCAATATGATTGCTATGCGTTTTTTTCTTAGTCGTCGTGCCATTTTATTTAATTTTTCTATGTGCAAAGATAATGCAATCTTCTCAAATAACAAAACATTGAAAATATATTTAAATTTATTTTGTATTGTCTATGAATTATCGTACCTTTGTACCCAGTTATAAAGAAAAACAATGAAGAAGGTATTAAAAAAGGTATTAAGATCCATATTGCTTTGGGTGTAATGGGGTGGTTTGCCTTCGGCTTTATAGAGGGTTGGAAGCGGTTAGAACTGAAACATATTACCTTTACCTCGCCCGATTTGCCACCTTATTTTGATGGTTACCGTCTGGTACAGATTACCGACTTTCATCTCGGTTCGTTTCCTCCCGGCAATGATTTCGTGCAGAAGGTGGTGGATGCGACCAACAATGAAGAACCCGATATGATTCTCTTTACGGGCGATCTGGTCAATAACCAAGCCAGCGAAGTGGAGCCTTATCTGGATACGCTGGGGCAGCTTCATGCGTCAGATGGCATCTATTCTATCTGGGGAAATCATGATTATTGTGAATATGGCAACAATCATTCTATTGGCGCTTTGAAGAGAAACCGCCGTATGCTTTATGGTTATCAGGAAAGTCTGGGGTGGCATCAGCTGATGAACGAACATCATGTGGTGAGTCATGGTATGGCATCTATCGCTGTCATAGGCGTAGAGAATCCCGGTCAGCCTCCTTTCACCAATCGCAGTAATCTGAAGAAAGCGATGAAGGGGTTGAATCCAGATATGTTTAAAATCCTCTTGAGTCATGATCCTCACCATTGGCGCAGAGAAGTAGTTGGTAAGAAGATACAACTTACTCTGGCGGGACATACGCATGCCGGACAATTGAAAATAGGTAAATGGACGCCTGCCCGCATGGCTTTCAAAGAGTGGGGCGGAGCTTACCGCATTGGTGAGCAGATGCTCTATGTATCATCGGGTATTGGTGGTTCTTTCCCTTTCCGCCTAGGCGCATGGCCTGAACTGACAGTTATCACGCTGAAACGTGATTTATAGTTCTTAAAGATAAAGAAACTGGTGTTTAAGTGTTAA
>PPYF01525937.1_pt1 | contig 14007 bp, 6 predicted proteins | sample 1559871 | NCBI WGS metagenome assembly PPYF01 (sample SAMN08240021, study PRJNA423297) | Human gut metagenome, whole genome shotgun sequencing project. | reverse complement strand
GTATTACATTAAATATATCTATCCGTCCTTTATATGAATCGGATAAATATAGAATTAAAATAATGATAGGAGGAAATATGATATAACGAATATGACAAAGAGAGAGAAAAATACAATAGATATTGAAGATGTAATATATTATTTTGTTTAAATTAAAATTTAATCTATGAAGAGTAAACATTTATTCTTACGGGTAAAAAGGAATAGTCTGGCGTTTGGAGCGGCTATACTTCTTTTTAGTTCTTGTGTCGATGGATACAAAGATGATAAAACCTTTTCACCGGGAGTTCAGGGGGTAACCTTGGAATCACCCTCAACTGAAGGTTGGACTTTTACAAGAAATGTAGACATTACGTCTCTTGAAGTTACATGGCCGGTAGTGTTTGGAGCCGGAGGATATCAGGTGACGTTCTATAATGTGGACGATCCGGAAAATCCGGTTGTTATCGGTCCGGAAAATGAGGTTGTGGACAAATGTAAGATTACCCGCGATATTACCCCGGATACGAGGTATAAAGTGGTAGTTAAAACATTGGGGAATGATAAGTATAATAATAGTGACGCCGTTGCAGCTACGGAGATGCCTTATAACACTTTGGTGCCGCTGCGTGAAATAATTCCGTCCGGTACGAACCTGACGACCTATTTCACAAACAACCCTATTGCGCCTCTTGAAGAAGGTGAAGAAGAGGTTGCTTATGAGTTGGTAGCAGGTGGTAACTATGAAATGGACGGTAACGTTGATTTGGGTACGACAACACTGACTATCCGCGGTGACAAAGTGAACCACGCCAAGATAACCATGAAAGGAAACGCTTCATTTATAAATCACGGAGCAGGACTTAAGGTTAAGTTCATTGATTTTGATTTTGATGAAAGTACTTATACCGCTTCTAATAGTAGAGGTCTGGTTATGTTCAACGCTGCAGAAGCGGGTGTAGTGCAACAACCCTATGTTTTCCAGTCTTGTAATTTAACCAATATGCGCGTGCCGTTATATTATTGCAATAATGGTTATGGTTTGGCGGCTTTGACTGTGGATGATTGCCTGGTTAGTATCAGTGAGGCAAGCGCTATCTTTATCGCGTTTAATGGTCAGGGTTGGATTAAGGATTTGTCCTTAACAAACAGTACCATCTATTATACAGTTCCCGGTAGTGCTTATTTAGTTCAAATGAGAGGACGTGTTCCTTCAAACTTCAGTGGTTCCGGCTGGAGTGCATCACTTCGGAAAATGAATAATTGTACTTTCTACCGTGTTGGTAATACTAACGGTCGTTTCTTCAATAACGTAATAAATAGTAATAATGCTGTATTTTCCTTGGAGATGCAGAATACTATTTTCGCGGATTGTGTTGTAGGTTCGGCAACAGGAACCGAAGGTGTTTTCAGACGTATATGTAATGCCGGAAATTATGGAAACGTAAACTATACACTTGCATATAACACCTATTATTATAGCGCTGTCCCCGGTGGATTCCTCGATTATGACACAAGTGATGATGCCGGTCGCGACCACTCAGGAACAGCAATCAAAGTAGCGCCACAGTTTGCCGATGCTGCCAATGGCGATTTTACTCTGAGAAGTTCAGAGCATATTGCGAATCGTTGCGGCGACCCGCGCTGGCTTCCGGCAACAGAATGAATAACAATGTATAAACAATAACAGAATACTATGAGTAAAAGATATTTTATTTTAGGCTTATGTCTGCTTTTCATACAAGCCTTTACGCAAATCGTCTACGCCCAGAACTCACGTACGGTGAACGGTTCTGTAGTGGATGAATTTGGGGATCCGATTATTGGCGCTGCAATCAAGATTGTAGACACTACGGTGGGTACGATAAGTGATATTGACGGGAAATTCACCCTTTCCGTTCCGGAAGGAGGACGATTGACTATTTCATTTGTAGGATACGTGACTCAGACTATTACAAATCTGAATAATCCGAAAGTCATTCTTTTGGAAGATGTATCAAAACTGGATGAGGTAGTGGTAGTAGGTTATGGAACACAGAAGATGAAAAACATAACAGGATCTATCGAAACCATTTCCACAGAAGAGATAAAAGACCTTTCAGTGGGTAATTTGGGAGATGCGTTGAGTGGAATGATGACCGGTCTGCATGTTAGTGCGGGTGGTGGTCGTCCGGGTAGTACACCGAGTTTGCAGATTCGTCAAAGTAATATCAACACCAGTGTGACTCCTAATTCAACGCGAGGTGGAGATGCGGATCCCAGTCCGTTGTATGTAATTGACGATTTCATATCTACAGAGGATGCATTTAATAATCTGGATGTGAATGAGGTGGAAAGTATTACAGTATTGAAAGATGCATCAGCAGCAGTATATGGAGCCCGTGCAGCTTACGGTGTAGTGTTGGTGAAAACAAAACGTGGTAAAGTAGGTGCACCTAGTATCTCTTATACGGGACAATTCGGTTTTACTGATGCTCTGAAACTTCCTAAGATGCTTAGTGCTTATGATTACGGACGCATTTATAATGCGGCACGTGGAGCAGGTACTTCTACCGGTGAGTCAGAATCAGATGATCGGAGAACACAATATTTCCAAGCTGACGAATTGGAAGCCATGAGAGGGCTGAACTACGATTTGCTCGATCAGGAATGGAGTGCTGCATGGACGCAACGCCACGGTATCAATATCAATGGTGGTACGGAGAAAGCTACTTACTTCGCAGGTGTTTCTTACTATAGCCAGGAAGGTAACATCGGACGTTTGGATTATGACCGTTGGAATTTCCGTGCAGGCGTGAACGCCAATATCGGTAAATGGGCGAAGGCTACTCTACAGGTATCGGGTGATATGAGTGAGCAGAATAGTGCCCGCAACGGTATAACCAGTGGCGGAACGGATGCCGACTTCAACTCTTTGATGACTCACATTCCGTTTGTTCCTGCTTATATAAATGGACTCCCTGTTGTATATACAGGTATGGAGAACGCATCTTCAGGTCTTACTGCCGTGCAGTTATTCCATTATGGTGCTGTGCAGAATTCTCCGGATAATACACAAAAAGAATCCAACAATATGTCTATCAACGGTTCATTTGAGTACGATTTCGGTTGGAACAAATGGTTGAAAGGGCTGAAAGTGAAAGCGTCTTATTCAAGAAATATAACGAATAATAAAGGAAACGACATTGGTACCAAAATGAGCGTTTATAGATTGCTGAACCGTGGTGGTAGTGGAAATCACCTTTATACAGGCAGTGATATAGACATTGCCGACAGTAATTTCGGAACTTTCACGCTGGATAATGGTAATTTGCTTGCCCGGTCAATGAATAAGACGGACAACTACCAGATGAACTTGACCGTCAGCTATGCACGCCAGTTCGGTTTGCACAATGTGAGCGGTTTGTTCTCAATAGAAAAGGCGGAATCGGAATATGAATATCTGACGGGTACTGTTGCCGATCCTTATAGCTTTACCGACGGACAGTCTACTTCTGCGGCTTCCGGCGCAGATCAGACGACCACATTCGGTCGTACGGAATCGGGTATGCTCTCTTATATCGGTCGTCTGAATTATTCGTATGCAGACAAATATCTGTTTGAGTTCCTGCTTCGTTCGGATGCTTCCACCAAGTTTGCTCCCAGCAACTATTGGGGAGTATTTCCTTCCTGGTCGGCAGGTTGGGTTTTATCGGAAGAGAATTGGTTCGATAAAGAAAAGCTCGGCATTGATTTCTTTAAAATCCGTGCTTCATTCGGTATCTTGGGAAGAGATAACATACAACCTTGGCTGTGGACTCAACTTTATGCCCGCAATCCGGATGGAGGTGCCATATTTGGAGAAGCCACCAATACATATGCCGGTGCGACTTTCCAAATGCCCCAAAGAGGTGTGAATAAAGACGTGCATTGGGATAAGACCTACAAAACGAACGTTGGTATTGATATCCGGACACTGAACAGCAGACTGGGTATCACACTGGATGCTTACTATGACATGGGCCGTGAGTTGTTTACCACTTTCACCGGAACTTCTTTCTACCCGACAACAGTGGGGACGCAGGCTACTCCTGAGAACTTCGGAGAGATTGATACTTATGGCGTGGAACTTACGCTGAACTGGAAAGATAAAATCGGCAAAGACTTCTCTTATTGGGTGAAGATGAGTACCGGTTATAGCGATAATAAGATAAAGGAAGCCGGTTTCCAGGCTACCCCTTTCTTTGACGACGTCGTTCGTGGCGAACGTTCCGACCGCGGAGTATGGGGATACGAGTGTCTCGGCATGTTCCGTAGTTATCAGGAAATTGAAGAGTATTTCGCAGTCAACAAAATCACTTCCTATCTTGGCAACTCGAAAGAAAATGTTCATCCGGGTATGTTGATTTATAGCGACCAGCGCGGACAACGCAATGCGGACGGAAGTTACGGTGAGAAAGACGGAGTAATCGACCGTAATGACTATGTGAAAATTTCTAATCGTGTCAACAATCCTTGGGGATTTACGCTGAACTTCGGTGGTGCTTATAAGAACTTCTCGTTTAGTGCACAGTTGGGTGCAAGTTGGGGTGCTTACGGTCTTGTTCAAACCAATTTACGTCAGGAAAGCTATAATAGTATGGAGTATAAAAATCTGTCCGCGATGTGGAAAGATATGTATGTGTACGAAGACGTATTGGATGCGAACGGTAATGTCGTGGCAGCAATGAACCGGAATGCGAAATATCCGAATCTGAGATATAGTGAGGTGAACAGTCAGGCTTCCACATTCTGGAAAGTAAGTGCAGCTAACATCAGATTACGTAATCTGACTGTAGCTTACAACCTTCCGAAAGAATGGTTGAAACCTGTCGGCATCAGCAGTTGCCGTTTGAACCTGACTTGCCAGAACCTTTTCAGTTTCTACAATCCTTATGAAAATGGCGTATGGGATACATGGGCAGGCACGTATGGGAATTATCCGAACTTGCGTAAATTTACCTTGGGTGTGAATGTTTCATTCTAATATAAAAGAAGATTATGAAAGAAAAGATAAATATATTTAGTTTGAAGGCGTTGGCGGTAGCGGCAGTAATCAGCTTTACCGGATGCAGCGATGACTTTCTGAAAGACAAGAAAGTATACGGAAGCTTTGACGGTTCAGTCGTATACGAATATTATGAAACAGCCAAAAGTCGTGTGGATTATTTGTATCGCTGTTTGCTACCTAATGCAGTCGGAGGGTCCAATGCTTTGACTGATATAGTCAGTGCGGGAATCAACGACGACTTTTCCAAATGTACGGAAGAATATGGCGAATTCTCCCTTTTTAATGATCCGTCAGCGGTTCTTACGATCCATAATGTACCCGATTATTTTTATGTAATCAACGGCGAGACAAGCCCTTGGGGACGTATTCGCGAATGTAATGATGTCATTGAAGGCGTGACGGGAAGTGAGACTCTTACTCGGGAAGAGAAAGAAGAATTACTCGGACAGGCTTACTTCTTCCGTGCATGGCGTTATTATCTGTTGGTGAAGATGTATGGTGGTGTACCTATTGTAGATCATGTTCAGAATCCGGTGATTGGTGATGGTAACGGTGAGAATCTGGTGATTCCCCGTTCTTCAACCAAAGATTGTGTAGACTTTGTATGCAATGATCTGGATATGGCATCCCGATATCTTCCTGTACAATGGGACGGTGATAATTATGGGCGTATTACTTCCGGAGCCGCACTTGCCTTGAAAGGACGTATGTTGTTGCTTTATGCCAGTCCGCTTTTCAACCGTGGCGACGACCAATCACGCTGGCAAGCCGCTTATGACGCGAATTTTGCTGCTATCGCTGCACTGAAAGCCGGTGGCTTCGGACTTGCTTATGAAAGTAACGGGGGAGATAACAATGCAAAGAACTGGGCTAAAATGTTCACTGACCATACGGGAAAAAGTGAAGCAGTCTTTGTCACCTTATATAATAATGTATCTCCTATTGCCGGTCAGAATATTAATAAGTACAACTTGTGGGAGCAAGGAATCCGTCCGGGTAATATAAACGGTGGTGGCGGCAGGACTGCTACGGCAGAAATAGTAGACCTCTTCCCGATGGCTGACGGTAAAAGACCCGGGGAATCAATATACACATACGACAACGAGGGTAGTAAATTCTTTATGAACCGTGACCCGCGTTTCTATCGTACATTTGCATTCCCGGGTGTGGAATGGAAGTTTAATAGTGGGGATGTCGATTTCTCCGGAAGTACCATGTCCGGTCTTTGTCCGAGCTATTATACGGATGGAAGTGAATATGAGCTTTGGAACTACTGTTGGTATGTATCGGCTACTGACCTCGCTGATCCTAGCAAAAGTGGTTATGCGGCTGATAAGTTAGGAACCAGAAACAGAAGCGTCTATGTACGTAAACGTTCGAATGATGATCCGTCTTCTGACTTTAATGTGTTTACAGATTATAGTTCTGGCGATCAACAAGGTTTCAGGCGTTCGGCAGCTCCTTATATGGAAATACGTTATGCAGAAGTGTTATTGAACTTGGCGGAGTCTGCTTGTGGTGCCGGTGGCACACATCATGCGGAAGGAGTTCAGGCATTGAAAGATGTGCGTGCACGGGTAGGCTATACGTCTGCCAACAATTACGGCCTGAATACGGATATTGAAAATGACCGTGCCAAATTATTCGCGGCTATCTTGTATGAGCGTCAGGTAGAATTGGCTTATGAAGGCAAACGTGCTTATGATATGCGTCGTTGGATGCTTTTTGATGGTGGCGTGGGACAAGGATCACTGAATGCAAGTTGGGCATTATCCGGATTTAGCGGTAATACTTGTAATTATCTGGGGGTAACTCCGATGAATGCTCTTGGCAAAAGACATCGTATCGAAATTCATGTGGAGGGAACCGGTGCTGCAAATGACAATAGTGACCCGCTTAGAAATGAAACCCGTCCGGCTGCATTGACATTGAACGAGAATATCGTATCCGAAATAGTTGGAGATGATGAAGTGATTTCCGATCCGGCTGTTCAGGCAATGTGTAACTTCTATAATGCAAACTTCACACGCAAGGATATCAGTCTTGACGGTAACACGCTTGGTATTGATCCTGTTTTCCTGCCGAAATATTATTTCCTCGGATTGCGTCAGAGTGCACAGCAAACTAATGCTACATTGTATCAGACCATTGGCTGGGAAGACCACTCGCATGGTGGTATGGGAACTTTCGACCCGTTGGCTGAATAAAAGTTCTCCTGATTTTCAGGAAGAGGTGATTTGCTGAAACTAAAAGAAAAGCAATTTACCATAGAAGATGAGTCCAAATCATTTCTCCTTTCAAAGGGAGGGTGGTTTGGACTCATTTTTTTAGATATATAAGGCTCTCCAAGGAAAAGTTGAAATAGTGGTTTCAGCTTTCAGTTTCTTCTGTAAGTCCCTGTTTATCGGTATTTCGGCTGAAAGCGCCTGCTTTCAGCCGGAATATCAAATATTAATAATTGAGATGTTGGGTATATATAGCTGATGTGCCGGCTCTGCATGTCCAACAGCCGGGCTTATCTCCTCTGTACCCTGGACATATTATATTATTCCCTGGGAATAGAGCCTCTAACTCATGGGTATAGAGGCTCCAATTAGGGGAAACAGAGGCTGTATTTTACTCCAACAGACCTTTCGTTTTGCACAAATCGAGTGGCTGAAAGCGGAATCGGGTGGTTTCAGGGTGTGCCTTCAGCCGGAATCCCCATGGATAAGGACTCTTAGAGGGAACTGGATAGCTGAAAGCGGGAGAGTGCATTAAAAATTGGAGGCTGGTTGAGCAGTATATAGATACTATTTTACTGCTGGATTCAAGTACTTCTTTAATGTAAAGTATGTATTTGAATCGTCTCACTCTTCTACTTCTTCCTGATGAATGTAGTACTTCATTTTGTGTGGTCTTCTATATGTGTTCCATTCTTGTAGTACAAGAAACATCATTCTTAATCAATTGTAATTGGTTGAGAAAAAGGTATTGAAGGATAAAATTGTCTCAAATTTAATTTTATTCTTTAATATGTGATTACATATATTTTAGTTATTCGTCCTGTTTATGTATGATAAAAAAGAAATATTGGTGAAGTATTTTTGTATTTTTGAACTAAATATGTAAACAGATGGAAAAAGAACAAGTCTTTTCTAGAAAAACACAGAGCAAATATCTAAGCGCAGCGAAGATTATCTGCCTCTCTTTTTTGTTTGCTGTTCCTGTGGAGACATTTGCTGAAAGTGTAAAAGAAATGCCTGCTGTAAATGCAGTCCAGCAACAGGGAATTGTGAAAGGAACGGTAGTTGACACTCAAGGAGAACCGATTATTGGAGCTAGCGTGACAATAAAAGGGGGAACAGTCGGTACAATTACTGATATTGATGGTAACTTCTCATTGACAGTGCCCACAGGAAGCCAGATTGTAGTGTCCTTTATTGGATATACTCGTCAATTTGTCACTCCTAAAGCAGGGCAGGCATTAAAAATTGTATTAAAAGAGGATACAAAGACTCTTGACGAGGTGGTAGTAATTGGATATGGTACGCAAAAGGCGAAAGATGTAACTGGATCTATTGGCGTAATTACTCCAAAAGAAATCGAAGAACTTCCGGTATCAAATTTAGGTGCTGCTTTGGCTGGGCAAATTCCGGGTCTAAGTGTATCTGGTGGTGATAATCGTCCGGGAGTGGGTGCTTCTATTTCTATCCGGCAGTCTTTTAGCTATTCGAAAGATGGTGGAAGTAGTGATCCTATGATTATTATAGATGATGTGATTCAAATAGATCCGAATTCAGGTCTTCCTACTATGGATACTTTTAATGCGCTGGATCCTTCTGAAATTGAAAGTATTTCTGTTCTTCGTGATGCCAGCGCTTCTATTTATGGTTCTCGTGCTTCACAAGGTGCCATTGTTGTCAAAACTAAGCGTGGTAAGGCGGGAGCGCCTAGAATCAGTTATTCTGGTAAATTTGGTGTTAATGATGCTGTAGGTCATCCGAAAATATTGACAGGATCAGCATACGGTCGTTTTGCTAATTCTTTGAATACAGCAAGTGGTAAAATAAACACAGGCAGTTCTGATTGGAAAACCAAAATTTATAGTGAGGATGAACTTGCACAGATGGATCAGATGAACTATAATTGGCTGGACGAAGCTTGGTCATCTGCATTTACAATGAATCATTCTGTAAATGTCAGTGGTGGTAGTGAAAATGCAACTTATTTTGCTGGAGCCTCTTATTACACACAAGGTGCCAACTTAGGGAAACAGGATTATGATAAATGGAACTTCCGTGCGGGAGTTGATGTGAAATTGACCTCAGACTTGAAATTTTCGGCAACAATTGCAGGCTATCAGCAAGATATTGAAAAAAGCCATACGAAGAGTGGCACAGCTATTAATGGATATGGAAAGGTTCAGCCGGGTGAAAGCGGAGAGTATCTTTTGTTATCGCATATGCCAACCTATATTCCTTGGGAAGTAACATTGGACGATGGTAATACATATTATACTTCTCCTCTCCTTAATAGTTACTCAGAGGCTGGTAATGCAAAATCAAATGATAGAATTGGTAGCTGGAACTATTTTCAAATGTTAGATAGTGATGGTAACTATTCCAAAACAAATTCATTTGGATACGATGCTAATTTCTCAATGACATATTCTATTCCTTACATAAAAGGACTGTCGGTAAAAGGTAGTTATGCTTTAAAACGTAATGCTTCTGATGGCGAACAAGTTATGATGCCATTTACGTTGGCTTATTTGAAAGCAGATAATAAGTTGACGGAAGGTAACCGTTTTTTCAGCGATCATCCGTCTGTAGCAGATTATGAATTTAATGAATATACAGGACGTACGCGTGTTGTTTTTACAGATGCTCTTACTAAAAATGAACAAATGAACTTCTACATTAATTATGAAGGAAAATTTGGTTTGCATAGTATTACAGCAATGGCTGCTGTAGAGAAAATGAAATCTTCACAACATTCTAAGCAAATGATTTATATTAATCCGAATCCGGATAGTTATTTAGGAACAGCCGCAACCGCTGGTACGATGGACGTAGGCAATACTGTAACCTATAGATATCAGCAAGGTTCATTGTCTTATTTGGGACGTGTTACTTATAACTATGCAGATAAATATCTTTTTCAGTTTGTATTCCGTACGGATGCTTCGACTAAATTTGCTCCTGCAAATTATTGGGGATTTTTCCCGGGAGTATCTCTAGGATGGGTTGCTTCAGAAGAGAAGTTCTTTAAAGATGTAATGCCTGCTTGGTTTGAATATGCAAAGTTACGTTTCTCATGGGGGCAGACTGGTAAAGATAACCTGAAGGCTTGGAGATGGATGCAATTATATGGTGTAGATGGAACAAGGGGGTATGGATTCGGTGCTAACAGTGGTTATGCAAAAACAGGTATTAAGGCTGATGCTACCCCTAATCCTTCTGCACATTGGGATAAGGATAATAAATATAATTTAGGACTTGATTTGCGCTTCTTGAATAATCGTCTGAGCGCTACAATGGATTTCTATTATGATGTAAACTCTGATATTCTGAATCAAAATATTGGTGGTATCGTGGGAACTCCAATTTTTGCAGGAGGAGCACTTACTGAGGTGAATTTTGGTAGAATTGATGCATGGGGTAGTGAATTCTCTCTTAACTGGCGAGACAAAGTAGGTCAGGTGAAATATAATGTAGGTGTCAACTTTGGCTTCAGTAATAATAAAGTGAAAGAATGGCCGGAACTTCCAGCTTCGTTAGCTGCTAATAACTCCGTAAGGGCTGGCGTTTCAACAATTATGCCTGTTTGGGGGTATAAAGTTTGGCGAGGAACTTCTAGTGGGGATGGTATTTTACGTAACCAAAAGGATATTGATGATTATTGGTCTTATTTGAAAGGAAATGCCAATGGTGGAACTGTAAAGTACTTGGATAAAACAAATAAAAGTGATTTGAAGCCGGGTATGTTAGCTTATCAGGATTTAGGTGGTGGTTTAAATCCTGATGGTACTCAAAAAGGTCCTGATGGACAGGTTAGTAAAGTGGAAGACTATGCAAAATTAGCAAAGAAAAATCGAACTCACGGCTTTACAACAAAATTGGGAGCGGAATGGAAGGGCATAACTTTCAGCATGATGCTTTCTACATCATGGGGAGGTGACCGTCAGATTGACAGAGCACAATATGTTTTCTCTTCTCAACAGAATATGGTATGGTCACCAGATATTTTCTGGCAGGATATGTATGACGAGATGAATAATCCAAATGGCAAGTATCCGAATATTGGTTTGGAAAATAGAATTAGTGGTTCTGTTGACAGCCCGTCTGATTTCTGGCAGATCAGTACATTCCGTTGCTATATCCGCAACTTGAGTGTTGGTTATACTTTGCCGAAAAGATGGTTAACTCCATTGAAAATTCAATCTGCACGACTCAGTGTGACTGGTAACAACCTGTGGGACTTGTATAATCCATATCCTAAAAAGTATCGTAATATGTATGACAAAACGACTACATTGTATCCTACTTTGAGAACATGGTCTTTGGGTGTAAATGTTTCATTTTAAAAATCATAATTATGAAAAAGAAAACGATATTATGTAGTGCGCTGTTAGCGTTCGGTTTACTTTCATTTTCCGGTTGTAGTGATCAGTTTCTGAAAGATATGACTCCTTATGATAAGTATTCACCGGAACAAACTTTTGGAAGTGAGGTTATTTTAGATCAGTATATTCAGAATATTTATTATAACTATTTCCGTGTATCAGGTATGACTCCTACACAGTCATATAGCTTAGCTGGTAAATATACCGATTTTACGGCATATACCGAAGAAAAGTGGGGAATACAAACCAAGATTAGTTCCAGTAATATTTTGGAAGAAGCTAAGGATTGTGATTCTTATTTTGGTGCAAATCTGGCATCTAATATAAGCAATGATCCATATTCGCGTATTCGTTATTGTAATGATGTTTTAGAAGGTATTGATAAATATGGTCAAACTCTCTCGGATGGATTTGTGAGAAAGGCAAAGGGACAAGCATATTTCCTACGTGCAATTCAATTATTTGATTTGGTTCGTGTTTATGGTGGAGTTCCAATTGTAAATACAGTCTTAAATGCCGCTGACCGTGAGGCTGCCAAGGCATATAATCGTGAGAGTGTAGAAGCATGCATTAAACAAATTATAAGTGACCTTGACGATGCGGCAGGATTACTTCCTACCCGTAAAGAATGGGGAGATGCAGAATATGGGCGATTGACAAAAGAAGCAGCCTTAGCATATAAAAGCCGTGTACTTCTAGTTTTTGCCAGTCCAATATTTAATAAGGATTGGGATAACTCGGGTAACCAACGTTGGAAAGATGCTTTGAAGGCGACTCAAGATGCAAAAACTTTATTGGATAATGAAGGGTACGGATTGTACGGAGCAACTGGTAAAGATTGGGATGAGATGTTTTACAAAAATGATAATAAATTCTGCAAAGAAGTTATCATGGTGAAAATGCTTGCCGCTTCAACTTCAGGTTCTGATGAACGCAGTAGTTGGCAAAAAGCGATTCGATTAAAGTCAATGGGAAGTAATGGAGCTGGTTTCCAAGTGCCACAAGGCATGCTTGATATTTTCCCAATGGCTGACGGAAAGCCTGCTGTTGATGAAAATGGTAATTCTGTAAATGGTTATGATAAGTTCCTGTTTTTCAAAAACCGTGATCCACGCTTTTATTATACTTTTACTTTCTCTGGAATGAAATGGGGGTATGATGCTAATGCGGATGCTGTTGTATGGAACTATTGTTGGGAAGATGCCAGTGAAAATCAATATTTTGCAAATGTAGGGAGTAGTCCTGCTATTGTACGCAAAATGTCTAGTCCAATTGCAAGTAGTGCCAATACTTATGCTGCCGACGGAACAGACGTTTATGAATATCGTTATGCGGAACTACTTTTGAACTTGGCAGAGTGTTACGCTGCTACTGGTGATGCGTCGACGGCTATTGATGTACTGGGGCAGGTGCGCGCTCGCGTTGGAATTCCTGTTGGTAACAATAAATATGGTTTAGGTAGTGTTTCCGATAAACACGAGGCGATTAAAGCTTGTCTGCGTGAACGTCAGATAGAACTGGCATACGAAGGAAAACGATATTGGGATATTTGGCGTTGGATGTTATATACTGATGATGCAAGTAATAATAATACGACATGTGCTACATTGGGACTTGAACCATTGAATGGGACTCACCGTGTTGGTAAATATTTGAAAGTGAAAGGCTCTACAACAAAGGAGGATCCTATAGCATCTGAAGTTGCTGCGTTCGATACTCCGGTAGATGTAAATGATGAAGCTAATTTACAAGCAAACCTTGAGATTTTAGCTGAATTCTGGACTTCTCACTTTGAGTTCAAAGATACTAAAACACCAGTGGATAATATAAATAATGAACAGGCTGAAATAACTTGGAGAGAAAATTACTATCTGTCTGGTTTACCGGAAAATGTGTTATTGATGAATCCTTGGTTGTCACAAAGTACAGGATGGCAGGATGCATATGGCGCAAAAGGTACATTTGATGCCAGACAATAATCATTGAAACTTGAAAGATAGGGGGCATGTCATGAAAATGATATGCCCCTTTTTTGCTAAAAATAGTTTTATCTCTACTGATCTTTGCAAATAGTTGAACGAAATGGTTAAAACGGATTTTGATTATGAAGCATATGTAGGTGATTCCTATTCCAATGTGTGTGACATTAGGGCTGTTCTTGACGAACAGCCCTATAACTTGGAGGATTACAAAGCTACACAAGCAAGTATAGAAGAATGGAGAAAGAAATATGTACAGATATAGAAATACGGAACAACAGTGAAAATCTGACGATTTATTTTTTTCTACTTTATCACCCATGTTTTTCATTATTACTGATTACAAATCTTTTCTTCTTTCGTCTTATTATTGTATTTTTGAATTAACAACTTCACAAAACCAAATAAAAATG
>PPYF01028363.1_pt1 | contig 14009 bp, 8 predicted proteins | sample 1559871 | NCBI WGS metagenome assembly PPYF01 (sample SAMN08240021, study PRJNA423297) | Human gut metagenome, whole genome shotgun sequencing project. | reverse complement strand
CCTACCGCGGATACGGCGCTGTGCGCCTTAATCCGCGGCTAACCGGATTTTACCCGCCATCCGGCGGGTAATCACCGATAAATATGGCTTATATGGAAGTTAGTATCTGGTATATTGTATCTTATAGCGTTTTACCGGACAGTAATAATAAACTATAAACTGATAGAGAAAGAGGCGCCGTAGCCGGCGGGGCCGGCGAAGGGGATGCAGGTCACAGCCGTCCGGGGGGCGCGGCATGCGCTGCGGCGGAAGGCGCGGGGGTAGAGCCACGTGGCGAAGCGGCTGCTGAAGATGCCGATGGCGGCGCCGGCAAGGACGTCGTTGAGGTAGTGGCGGTTGTTGTAGACGCGCAGGAAGGCGGTGGTGGCGGCGACGGCATAGCCGGCATAGCCTATCCAGGGGGAGATGTGGGCGTACTCGATGCGGAGGAGTTCGGCGCCCATGAAGGCTGTGGCGGTGTGTCCGGAGGGGAAGGAGTTGCGGGCGCCGCTGTCGGGGCGTCGCTCGCGGATGGTGTATTTGAGGCCCTGGGTCAGGGCGGTCATGGTGGCGAAGGCGACAAGGTGCACGCCCATGCGGTCGACGAAGCGGCGGGTGCCTTGGCGGTCGTAGAATGCGTTGAGTGCGAGCACGGTGGCGGAGGGGACGTACTGGAGGTAGTCGTCGACGGTGGTATGGATGCCGCCCCGGCGGGGCGAAAGGGCGTCCTGGATGACGTCGCGCTTCTTGCGCAGCCAGCCGTTGCGAGCTGTGAAGGCGGAGAAGCCTACGACGGCGGCGGGGATGATGATGTCGCGGGGACGCAGGCGGAAGTCGCAGCAGGCGGCCACGGGCGCGAGGGTGTCGGCGGCGAGGCTGTCGCAGCTGACGGCGCCGGCCTGCGCGGCGAAGCACAGGCAGAGGAGCAGCGGCAGGAGGGAACGGAGGAAGTGCATAAATGAAAAAAGGGTAAGCTATCTGCATCGCGACGCTCAACCCGATACCCTTGCTTCGGTCAAGACCTGGGGGAATTCTCGGGGAGCTGTCCGTGCAGGACTTACCCTGGTGCAAAGGTACGCACGAATTTCGGATTGCGCAAATTTTTTCTGATAAAGTTTATAGTTTATGGTTTATAGGGAAGAGGGGGGTAAGGGCGTTATCGATACAAAAACACAGAAATAACATAAATAACAAAGTTAATTTTTAGTTGGTACGACGTTATCGATACAAAAACACAGAAATAACAAAAATAACAAAGTTAATTTTTAGTTGGTACGACTGGCGAGAAACAGACGAACATAAGGTCATAAGAGACATAAGAAAAATTAATAATTGAGAGTTTATAGGTAAGAGGGGTGTGGCACAGATGAAACCTCTCCGAGGTTCCTTTTCCCCTTGGTGTTTCCTACCCCATGAACGCAGCACAAAGTACTGCTTATCATGGGGTTAACCACAGACGCGTCCTCTTCGAGGACTTGCTGGGGGGGAGTCGGACTGGTCGGACCTATCGGACTTGTCGGACAGGTCGGACTGGGGTGGATGGTGGGGTGCAACCCGCCATGCGGCTGCTAATTACTGGATGCACTGCCAAATGATAGTGCAGGATTATTTGAACCGCATTGCACGAGCCATGCGTCTACAATTCGAGGTTTGCAACAGCCTCTTGCTGACGGTGTGGGGAGGGAGTCAGGAAAGGAAGAAGGCCGGGAGCACGGGGTGCGTGCTTCCGGCCTTCCGGTTGGCTGTCAGGGTCTAAACCTTAAACCCTAAACCTTAAACTATCTTATGACGACTTTCACGGCGGCGCGGCCGGCGGTGACGACGTAGACACCGGGGGCGGGAGCCGTGAGGACGGCTGCGGGATGGGCGTCGGAGGCGTCGACGGTGCGGCCGTCAACGGCTACGAGGCTGACGGGAGCGCCGGGCTGATGGCCGGTGACGGTGACTGTGCGGCGGCTGACGCTCACGGCGAGGGCGCCGTCGGCATCGGATCCGACATTGCCGATGCCGGTGGAGGTGACTTCAAACTGCGCGGTGAGCATCTCGGAGGTGCCAGAGGCGAAGACTGCCCTGACGCCGACGGTGTGGGTGCCGTCGGACAGCCCGGTGAGCAGGTACTCCTTGGCGGCGGTGGTGCCTGCCCTGACGTCGTCGAGGTAGACCTCGTAGGACTCGGCGACTCCGGGCTCGCGGGCGGGAGCGCGCACTGCCGTGACGCCGGGGATGTCGGTGGCGTCGCCTATGAAGATGTCGTCGATGAGGCCGGCGCGATGGCAATTGCGCACGTTGATGACTACGTAGCGGGCTTCGGCGGGGATGGTGACGGTGAAGTTCTCCCATGCTTCCTCGCGCGCGAGGGTGAGGGGCGAGCCTATCCAGGTGAAGTCGGCCAGGTCTTTGCCTGTGGTGGAGTAGCCCACGCGCATCTCGTCGTCGCGGAGCCAGTAGGTGTAGGCCCAGAAGTTCAGCACCACTTCTTTGCCGAAGTTAAGTTCGGGCGAGATAAGGTAGTCGTCGTTGGGTACGGCTTCCATGGTGGACTGGGCGGCGAGCACCATCTTGCCGCTATGAGCGCGCAGATAGCTGGTGGAGGCGGCGTCGGCGTCGTAGGCTACGAATGCCGCCGGGTCTTCGACGGCGGTGTCCCATGAGCCCCAGAGGCGGGCTCCGTCGCCGTCGATGTAGCTCCATCCCAGCTCGCCGGGCGCATCGACGGCGCAGTCGGCGAAGTTCTCGAAGTCCTCGAAGATGCCGGTGGAGACATCCCAGCGGACGAGGCGCTCGGTATCGGTGCCGGTCTCTTCGACGAAGATATTGGCAGGTGCGGCGATGGCCTCGGCGAAGGTGAAGTCGCCCTCAAAGTCCTGCTCGCCGGAAACGGTGATTTCGGTCTGCACGGGGTTGAATCCGGCCTTGGTGGCCGTGAGGCTGTAAGTGCCTTCCCAGACGTCGTCGACGACGGCCGAGCCGTCGGCTCCGACAGTGGCGGTGTAGCTGTGGGCTCCGTCCTTCTCCACGAGGAGCACGGCGGCATCGGCGGCGCCGGTGCCGGGCACGTCGGTGGAGAAGCGCAGGGTGGCGCGGGTCGTCATCAGTCGCGGCACGGCCCCGGAGAAGGCGGGATAGGACACTTCACCGCCGGAGTAGACAGCCTTGACGGCGTAGCGGTAGAGGCCCTTGGCTACGCCCTGCCAGGCGTCGTCAGTGTAGGCCGTGGCGTCGATGGCGGCGTCGGTGAGGAGCGTCCACTCGGCGGGAGTGTCCTGCTTGCCGTCGGGCAGACGCCATACGCTGTAGCGGGCATCGGGGGCCTCTGCGGCGGCCTCCTTGGAACGCGGAGCGCCCAGCGTGCGGCCTTTGGCACGGAGAAGGAAGTTGTAGCCGAACAAGGGGCGGCCGTCAACCTCGGCAATCCAGTAGATGGGCTTTGTGCGGTAGTCGTAGGAGAACCACATCCTGTCGGAACGTACGGGCCATGCCTCGTCGCGCGTGCCGTCGGTGTTGCCGTCGAAGTAGAGGCGCGAGTTGCCGCGCAGGGCGATGAAGGCGCCGCGGGGGGCGATGACGGGGTGCGTGAACTCCACGTCCACCCAGTTCCAGCTGTTGCCGGCGACGCGCTGCTCGTAGAGGATGGTGTTGGTGGGCGTGCCGTCCTCGTTAAGGTCGAAGACCACGATGCCGAGCTCGCCGGAGGCGTCGGCGCGGAAGCTCATGCCGGTGAACACGGCGGGAGTGTCGTAGACGGTGCCGGTGACGGTGTAGTCACAGATGTCGGGCTGCATCTCGTAGCTGTTGATCATGCCCGTCTGGCCGTCGTCGTAGCGGAAGGTCTCCTCGCGGTCGGCGGGTGCGGTCCAGTGCACCTGCGCCTGGGTGCGCGTGGCCTCGACTTCCACCCCGGAGGGCGCTATGAGCTTCTCCTGAAGGGTGAAGTCGGCAGTGAGGGCCTGTCCGCCCGCGGGAGTGAAGGCGCGCGACGCGGGGGCATAGTTCAGGGCGTGGACATCGACGCTGTAGCTGCCGGTGGCATAGATGCCATTGATGGAGTAGCGGCCTTCGGCGTCGGTGACGGCGGAGTATTCGTCATAGCCATGGACGTAGACGGCGGCGTCAGGCAGGGGTCGGCCTGCGGCGTCGGTGACGGTGCCGCTGACGGATGCCTGAGGTATGCTCTCGAGAGCGATGGTGAGAACCTTGTTCTCGATTTCGCCGAAGGTGAGGTCGCGCTCGTCGGTGACGTAGCCGAAGCAGGAGAGCGTGGTGCGGTAGGTGCCGGGGTCGATTTCTATAACCTCGATGCGGCCTTCGGCGTCGGAGATGTAGCTCTCCTCTCGCTCGCCGAACTTAAGCGACGCGCCCTGCACGGGAGCGCCGGCGGCATCGGTGACGCTGAGCGTTAGGTGGGATGCGCGGTTCTCCTCGATGCGGAAATGGCCGAAGTAGAGGATGGGATAGCCCTTGGGCCACTTGGCGTGGATGCCGAGGTGGTAGAGTCCGGTGGTCTCCACGGCCGGCAGGTAGATGATGTGGGAGGCGGGATAGCGCTCGCCGGCGGTCACGGTGCGGACCTCGGTGGTGAGTGCCGCGGGGTCGGCCGCGGTGCCCATTGCTATGGTGTAGACGGGCGGGTAGGAGGTGTTGGCGGCTCCGTCGGAGTATATAATCTTGTACTCCTTGCCGGCCTCCAGACGCACGGCGGGCGAGATGAGCCATTCGTCGCAGGCATAGTTCCAGGTGCTCTTTACGACCATGGCCGGGTCGCCATAGTAGGAGGTGCTACCCCAGGAGTAGCCGTCGCCCTCTACGTCGACGGTGCTCCAGAGCACGAGGTCGGCGGCGGTGGTGAAGTCGCAGCTGTAGGGAGGATTGAAGCCGTCGCCCACGGGCACGATGTCGGAGACGGCGGCGTCGCCCGTCTGTCCGGCGGCGGTGGCGGTGACGGAGTACTGGTAGGCGTTCATGGCGGGCACGACGTCGGTGCAGGAGGTGGCGGCGATGCCGGAGGCCACGGTGTAGCCGTCGGGCTGGCGCACGACGGTATAGGTGACGGCGGCGGGGTCGATGTAGCCGCCCTGCGCGCCGCCTGTTACGGCGTCCCAGCTGACCGTCGCCTCCGAACCGGCGGAGGCGACACGCACGGCGGCGGGAGCCGCGGGACGGTCGACGCCCACGAAGGTGACGAAATTGACGGGTACGCCGGCGCCGGCCGCGTTGCCAACACTGACTGTGAACTTGTGCAGGCCGAGGGGCACGGTGGCGGAGAAGACAGCGGCGGCGCCGGGCACGGGAGCCGTCACGGCCGTGGCGCTGACAGCCTCGCCGTCGCAGAGAATCTGCGTGGAGGTGATTTCAGAGAGCGCCTGTCCGTCAACGGTGAGCGAGGGGGCCGTGAACGTGATTTCAACCTGTCCGTCGTGACTGTTGTCGGTTACGGCGAGGTCGCGCACGGCGGCGGGAGCGCCGTCGTCGGCGAGCTTGAAGGGGATGTAGAGGCCGGTGAGCTCGCCGTTGCTGCCGATGTCGCTGAGGTAGGTGCAGTCGCCGGTAGCGGGGTTCACCTCGAAGTAGTAAGCCGAATAGCTCGTGACGGTGGCCCAGTAGAGCTTGCCGGTCTTGTGGTCGAACTCCATGGTCTGGAGCTTGTCGCCGACGGTGTTGGTGGAGGCTATCTGATGGAGGTTACGGCCCTCGTCAAGCTTGAAAAGATAATAGGAGTTGGTGTTGTAGCGTCCTATGAGGTAGACATATCCGTCGTAATCGCATGCCATAGCCAGCATCCAGTTGCCGGGGAGGTCGGCGTACATGGTGGGCATGCCCGTGGCGGGGTCGATTTCCGCGACGGCCGAAGAGTTGCCGCCGTAGTGGTAGAGGCCGAGAAGCTTGCCGCGGGTGTAGTCGTAGGTCATGTCGACGTACAGCGGCATGCCGTCCGTAGCGTCGGCGAGCTTGGTGAACTCGCCGGTGGCGAGGTCGACTTTGTTCCAGGCCGCAGGATATAGCGTGACGTCGGAGGTGTAGGTCATGGCGTAGTAGACGCCATCGGCCATGGCGCCGGCGCTGACATCGGCGCTCGGAGCCACTTGCACAGGAGCCGAGCAGTCGGCCACGGGGAAAGAGTACAGACCGACATCTCTGCCGGATTCATCCGCGATAAGAAAGCCATACGCCATAGGCGAGCTGTCGGCCGGGACTTCAGCCAGCCGGCTACCCACTGCCCACAGCGACATCGCCAATATCAGGGATATCGCACTTGAAAACAGGGTTTTATTCATCAGATGCAATTAAAAAGTGATAGATTGATTTGGTTCGAGGAAAATAAATTACAATTCCGAGCTGCAAAAATACATATTTATCCTTTCTTTTACAGTGAATAATTCAAAAAACGCGGGGCTGTCAGTGATAAAAAAGGCCATAAAAGGGGCTATCGGCAAAAAAATTGTTAATTTTGCACTCTAAAACAAGTTTGCATTCCCGAAAGATGAACATAGCTATCGTTGGAGCCGGCGGTGCTGTCGGTCAGGAACTACTTAAGGTGCTCGACGAGCAGAACTTTCCGGTGGACGGACTGCGCCTGTTCGGACGCCCTACGAGCGCGGGCACGCGCTACTGCTTCCGCGGCCGCGAGGTGACGGTGGAGGCCCTGCGCGAGGGCGACGACTTCCGCGGCACGGATATCGCCTTCGTGAGCGCGGGAGCCGATGTGTCGCGGCAGTATGCCGACACGATCACGCGCCACGGCGCCATAATGATTGACAACAGCAGCGCCTTCCGCATGGAGCCGGACGTGCCCTTAGTGGTGCCGGAGGTGAATGCCGCGGACGCCTTGAACGCCCCGCGGCGCATTATAGCCAACCCGAACTGCACGACGATACAGATGGTGGTGACGCTGAAGCCTCTGCACGACATCGCGCGGCTGCGCCGTGTGCACGTGGCGACCTACCAGGCGGCAAGCGGCGCCGGACTCCAGGCCATGCAGGAGCTGCACGACCAGCACCGGGCCATAGCCTGCGGGGACAAGCCGCGCGTGGAGCGCTTCGCCCACCAGCTGGCCGACAATGTGATACCCCACATCGATGTATTCCAGGACAATGACTACACCAAGGAGGAAATGAAGATGCACCTGGAAACCAAGAAGATAATGCACGCGCCGGAGCTGGAAGTGAGCGCGACGTGCGTGCGTGTGCCGGTGATGCGCGCCCACAGCGAGGCTATCTGGGCTACGGCCGAAAGGCCCATAGCCGTTGCGGAGGCCTGCGAGGCGTGGCGCCGGGCGCCGGGCGTGGAGCTGGTGGAGGAGGGTTATCCGATGCCGCTGTTCGCCGCGGGCACGGACCCGGTGTTCGTGGGCCGCGTGCGCGCCGACCTGGCAGACCCCCGCGGCCTGGCCTACTGGTGCGTGGCGGACCAGATAAAGAAGGGGGCGGCACTGAATGCGGTGCAGATCGCCCGTCTGCTGGTGGGGGAAAGGTAAAAAGGTAAAAAGTTTATAGTTGAAAAGTTTATAGTTGAAAAGTTAAAAAGTTAAGACAATAGCATTCTGATTCTATACTTCACTTCTAACTCCCCACTCCTAACTCCTAACTTCTAACTCCTCACTTCAAACTCCTAACTGCGCGAAGCGCAACTAACTCCTAACTGCCGATGCATTCTCCCCTCATCACTCAGCCGGTCGCCATCTTCCTGGTAGTGCTCGCCATCATCCTGCTGGCGCCGCTGCTGCTGAGCAAGCTGAAGGTGCCGCACATCGTGGGCATGATAGTGGCGGGCGTGATAGTGGGGCCTTACGGATTCAACATACTCGACAACGACTCCAGCTTCGCCATCTTTGGGCAGGTGGGCCTGCTCTACCTCATGTTCCTGGCGGGACTGGAGATAGACATGTACCACCTGCGGCTCAACCTGCGGCGCGGCATGCTGTTCGGCGTGCTCACGCTGCTGATACCGCTGCTGCTGGGCGTGCTCAGCTCGGTGTTCGTGCTGCGCCTGGGCTGGACCACGTCGCTGCTGCTCGGCGCCATGTACGCCTCCCACACGCTCATCTCCTACCCCGTGGCGGCGCGCTTCGGCATCACCAAGGCGGCGCCGGTGCTCGTCGCCATCGTCGGCACCATCATCGCCGTAGTGGGTGCCCTGTTCGTGCTCGCCGCCGTGGGCAGCATCGCGCGCGAAGGCTGCTTCCGCTGGCAGGGGATGCTGTGGCTGCTCGCCAAGCTGCTGCTCTGGGCCGGCGCCATGCTCTACGCCATCCCGCGCCTCACGCGCCGCTTCTTCAAGAACCACGGCGACAAGGTGCAGCAGTACGTCTTCGTGATGGTGATGGTGTTCCTGGCCGCGTGGAGCGCGCAGTACATCGGCCTGGAGGCCGTGCTCGGGGCCTTCGCCGCCGGCCTGATACTCAACCGCTACGTGCCCGCGGCGTCGCCGCTGATGAGCAGCATCGAGTTCGTGGGCAACGCGCTGTTCATCCCCTACTTCCTGATAAGCGTCGGCATGATGATCAACGTGCGCGTGATTTTCAATGCCGACACGCTCGCCGTCAGCGCCATCATGCTGGCCGTAGCCATCGCCGGTAAGTGGCTGCCGGCGGAGATAGCCCGCCGCGCCAACGGCTTCGGCAGCGCCGGACGCGAGGTAATCTTCGGCCTCACGTGCGCCCACACGGCCGTGGCCCTCGCCGTCGTCACCCTGGGCTACAACATGGGGCTGCTGGACGTGCGCGTGCTCAACAGCACGGTGCTCGTCATACTCGTCACCTGCGCCATAGCGCCCGTCATCACCTCCCGCGCCGCCGCGCGCGTGAAGATAGCCATGCTCGAGGACGAGGACGAGCAGGACCGGCCGCTGCGCCACAACCGCACGCTCATACCGGTGGCAAATCCGCTGACGGCGCCGGCCCTCGTGGAGATGGCCGCACTGATGCGCAACGACCGCGGCACCAACGACTTCTACGCCCTGCACGTGCGCGCCGACAGCTCGGCCCAGGCCAAGCGTATATCGCGCGGCGTGCTGGAGGCGGCATGCAAGGCCGGCTCGGAGATGGACGTCAGCGTCAAGCCTCTGGAGCGCTTCGACCTCAACGCCGTCACGGGCATGGTGAACGTGGTCGAGGAGCTGGACATCACGGAGGTGGTGCTGGGCATGCACCGCCGCGCAAGCATCGTCGACAGCTTCTTCGGCTCCAAGGTGGAGCAGCTGCTGCGCGCCACCAGCCGCATGGTAATCATCCCGCGCTGCTACATCCCGCCGAGCACGCTGACGCGCATCGTGGTGCGTGTGCCGGCCGGCGCGCAATATGAGACGGGCTTCAGCCGCTGGGTGCGCTATCTGGCGCGCCTCACCCACCAGGTGGGCTGCCGCATCATCTTCTGCTGCCCCTCGGCCGTGCAGCCCCTCATCCGCGGCGTACTCTACCAGGCCAACTACGGCGTGCGCTGCGAGTTCCGCACCGCCGAGACCTGGGACGACTTCCTGCCCATGGCCGGACGCGTGCTCGACGACGACCTCTTCGTAGTCATCGGAGCCCGCGCCAACAGCGTCAGCCACGACTCCGACATGGTGCACCTGCCCGAGTTCCTCCAGCGCTACTTCTCGCGCAACAACCTTATGATAATCTATCCCGAGCAGTTCGGCGACGCCCCGGCCCTCGACTCGTTCGTCGACCCCATGTCGTCCACCCGCGGCAGCGCACCCTCGGCCCTCCCCGGACGCCTCCGCCGCCTGCTCGCCCGGCTGCTACGCCGATAAAGACGTAAACCCAATAAATCACATACTATGAAGAAAGACCGCAAGTTCGTCCGCGCGACGATTATAGCCATAGCATTGCTGGCGCTTCCGTGCGCTGCCATGTGCCATCAGAAAGATGACGAACAGAAGGAGTATCGAATAGCAAAGGTAGACCAGGCGCCCAGCTTCCCGGGTGGCGAAGAAGCCATGTACAAGTGGCTGAGTGAAAACATTGTGTATCCGGAAGCGGCAGCTAAAAAAGGCAAGGAGGGTCGCGTCGTCGTAGAGTTTTTAATAACAGAAACAGGCGAAATCACCAACCTGAACATTGTACATGGCGCCCACCCGGCCCTCAACAGAGAGGCAGTACGCCTTGTCCGCGCCATGCCCAAATGGATTCCCGGGCATAACGAAGGGCATCCGATAGCCGTCACCTATACCCTGCCGATAACCTTCCGCCTGCATTAAGAGCCTGCGGCCGCAGGCCGCCCCCATCCCCTCTTACCTATAAACTCTCAACTATAAACTAATCACGACTTCATCTGCGCCTTAGGCAGACAGAAGGCGAAGCAGAGGCCGCCGGTATCGGCATTGTAGACGCGGATATGGCCGCCGTGGGCCTCCACCGTGCTCTCCACGATGGGCAGACCGAGGCCTGTGCCGCCCGCCTTGCGCGAACGGCCCGAATCGATACGGTAGAAGCGCTCGAAGAGATGGTCGAGGTGTTCCTCCGGCACGCCTATGCCGTTGTCGTAGAAGTCAAAGTAGTAGTATTTCTCGTCGTCATGGCGCAGGCGCACGCCGCACACGGTGCCCTTGGAGTAGGCAACGGCATTGCGGATAAGGTTCATGAGCATACCCGTGAGCAGATTGAAATTGCCCTTGATGTATGTGCCCGGCGGCACATCGTTCTCAAAGCTCATGGTTCCGATTGTGCCGGACTCCACGGCATCGTCGGCCACCGCGTACGCCACATCGTGGTAGTCGATCTCCTCAAGGTTGATGAGCGCGCCGCCCTCCTGCAGGCGCGTTATGGCCGTGACGTCGGCCACGAGCTGCACCAGGCGGTCGCTGTGCTCCTGCACCTTGTGCAGGAAATGCCGGCGAGAGGCCTCGTCCATGTCGGGATTGTCCACGATGGTGTCGATGTAGCCCTTGATTACCCCTATGGGCGTCTTTAGCTCATGGTTGATGTTGTTGGTGAGCTGCCGCTTGACGCGCGCTTTCTCCTCCATGGCGTGCATAGCCACCTCATGCTCCTGCTTGAGGTGCTTCAGTGCCAGCAGTCGGTCCTGATATATCTGCACGATCTGGCGGGAGATGTCGCCGAGCTCGTCGTGGGGATAGTCGTCGGACGGTATGAAGTCGGGATTGGACGCCGCATTCTCCGCAAAGGTACGCAGCATCCGTATGTTGCGGCCGAAATGCCGTGTGCTGTAATAGCCCACCACCGTCAGCACGACAGCGAGCACCAGCATTATCCACCAGAAGTCCTGGCTCTTCTCGTCGAGCATGAGCGAGATCTCGCTGCCGAAAGGCATCATGGAGTACACCTCCACGCGCCCGTCGTCGCTGCGCTCCACCTTGTAGAAGAAATTGGATTCATTGTTCTCGACGCGCTTCAAGCCGTCAGTCACGTCGGCCGTGGAGGGCTCTATTATCTCGCCGGTGTTGTATACAAGATGGCCGTCGTAGTAGACCGACATGCACACGCTCTCGTACAGCGGGCTCTCCTTGTAGTAGTTGGCCATGAAATTGATGAACGGCAGCGGGTCGGTATTATTCTCGAAGGCGGCCACCACACGTTTGCCCACGAACTCCAGCGGCTCGCGCACGCGCGCGTCGTTGAGGACCTCCATATTGTGCCGCTGCCACAGGGCCATGCCCAGCAGCAGCGTCCACATGGAAAGCGTCAGCGGCACAAAAAGCTGCCACTGATAGCTAATATGTCTCCTTGAAGCCGTAGCCGAACCCTTGACGGGTGATGATGTTGTTGCCATATTCGCCAAGCTTGCGGCGCAGACGCGTTATATTCGTGTCGATGGTACGGTTGGTCACCACCACATCGTCGCCCCACACCTGCGTTATTATCTCCTCACGCGAATAAATACGGTTGGGATGGCGGAGGAAGAACAGCAGCAGGTCGTACTCGGTGCGCGTCAGGCCCACCTCCTCGCCGTCGAGGCGGCATATCTTCTCATTGAGATCGATGCACAGGCCCCGGAACACGACGTCCGGCTCCTTGTCGGCATTCTCGACGATCATGCCGGACTGGCCGGAGTGTTCCACTGCCGCCGAACGACGCAGCACGGCGCGCACGCGCGCCAGCACCTCGCCGATGACGAAGGGCTTCGTCACATAGTCGTCCGCACCGATGTTCAGGCCCATCACCTTGTCATCCTCGGCCCCGAGTGCCGAGCAGAAGATTATGGGCGTATATTCCGTGGCCGGATTGTTGCGCACTGTCTTTGCGAAGTCAAATCCGCTGATGCGCTCCATCATTATATCGACCATGATGAGACTATAAACCGACAAATCTCTCTCAAGAGCTTCCTCGGCGCTGTATGCGCAATCAACGTCATACCCTTCTTTCTCAAGATTGAATTTCAGGATTTCGCAAATTGCCTCTTCGTCGTCAATTACAAGTATCTTGATTCTCATTTATGCAGTTTAAGGTTTTAACGACTCAAAATTACAAAATTCTGAGCCTCTTATTTGTTAATCAATGTTAAATTCTATACATTCCAAAAACAATATTGTAGCAAGCCGTGTTCTCATATCAAAGCTACTATATTTGCACTGTGTTTTTCATGGTATTTAGATTTAAGGTTTAAAGTTTTTCGGTTGTCGTGAGACAGCCGATTTTCTTTTTTTAGTACCTTTGCAGCCGGAAAAACAAAGGTAAAGAAGACAAGAAAAAGATTCACTATCCTATGAACAGAGCGCTCGCCGCCCTCTCGCTGGGCACCTTCGCCCTCGGCATCGCCGAATTCGTAATCATGGGCATACTCGTCAACATCGCCGGCAGCCTCGGCATCAGCATCGACGCCGCCGGACATCTGATTTCGGCCTACGCCTCCGGCGTGTGCGCCGGCGCCATCGGCCTGCTCTTCGTCCGGCGCATGCCCCTCCACCGCATCATGATACTGCTCGCCGCCGTCATAGGCTTCGGCAACCTGCTCGCCACCCTCGCACCGGGCTACCACACCCTGCTCGCCGCACGCTTCATATCCGGCCTGCCACACGGCGCATACTTCGGCGTAGGAGCCATCGTGGCCCGCCGTCTGGCGCGTCCTGGCCGCGAGACGCAGGCCGTCGCCCTGATGATAGCGGGCATGACCGTCGCCAACCTCGTCGGCGTGCCCCTCGGCACCATGCTCGCCAACCTGCTCTCCTGGCGTCTCGCCTTCCTGGCCGCAGCACTCTCCGGCATCGCCACCTTCGTGCTGCTGCGCCTCTGGCTGCCACGCATGGAGCCACTGCCCGACACCGGGCTGCGCGGACAGTTCCGCTTCCTGCGCACCCTGCCGCCATGGCTCATCTTCGGCGCCATCTTCATCGGCCAGACCGGCATCTACTGCTGGTACAGCTACATCGACCCGCTGCTCACGTCGGTCACCGGCTTCCGCGCCTCCGACCTCAGCTGGCTCATGCTCGTCAGCGGCCTGGGCATGTTCGCCGGCAACCTCTGGGCCGGACGTCTATCGCTGCGCTACAAGCCATCGCTCATAGCCTCACTGATGCTCGCCGCCGCGGCAACCCTGCTTCTTGCCATCTATTTCTGCGCCGCGTCGCCGCTGCTGATGGTGCCGCTGATGTTCGCCTGCACCGTGGCTATGTTCGGCTCGGGCGGCCCCTTGCAGTCGTCCATAGTCATCTACGCCCGCGGTGGCGAGATGCTCGGCGCCGCCCTCATCCAGATAGCCTACAACGCCGGCAACGCCATCGCCGCGTGGATAGGCGGCCTCGTCATCCGCGCCGGCTACGGCTACGAAGCACCCTGCCTCGCAGGCATACCGCTGGCCGCCACCGGCGCCATCCTCGTCTTCATCCTCTACCTTAAGCGCGAGCGCAACGCTCCGCAGATTGCTCAGGTAATCGTTCAGCTGAAGCATAAACCGTAAGATATTGATAATCAAGGTGGGGATGCACCCCGGTGCATCCGCTTCCCGCGAAAAAGTCATCCAATGGGTGCGGATGCACCAGGGTGCAATGCGGTTCAAATAACGAAAATTATTACTGTCCGCTAAAACGGGAACAACCCGCGCTCGTCGCGGGTTGAATGTGGTTAGCCGCGAGTTAAGGAG
>PPYF01268499.1_pt1 | contig 14012 bp, 7 predicted proteins | sample 1559871 | NCBI WGS metagenome assembly PPYF01 (sample SAMN08240021, study PRJNA423297) | Human gut metagenome, whole genome shotgun sequencing project. | reverse complement strand
ATCCTGGGCCGCCCCCTCCAACTGGGTCAGCCGGGCCTGGGCGGCCTGGGCATCGGCGTCGATCTTGGCCGAGCGGGCCTGAAGCTGCTCCAGCTCCCCCCGCAGGGCGGTCTGCCGCCGCTCTAACTCGTTTTTCTCCCCCTGGGAGCGCTGGATGCGGCCCTGGGCGAGCAAAACGGCGTTTTCAAACTCCCGCAGCTGCTCCTGGGCGGTCTGGCGCTGATAGGCGGCAGCGGCGGCCTCCCGCTGGGCATCGGCCAGCTGCCGGGCCCACTGGGCGGTGTGCCCGGCCAGCTCCGCCCGCTTTCCCTCCAGCTGCTCCAGCTCGTTGGCCCGGCTGAGGATACCAGCCCCCTTCACGGCGGAGCCGCCGGTCATGGAGCCGCCGGGATTGAGCATCTGCCCGTCCAGGGTGACGATTTTGAATTGGTAGCCAAACTTCCGGGCCGCCGCAATGGCGTGGTCCAGGTCCTCCATCACCGCCACCCGGCCCAGCAGATTGGAAAAGATATTCTGATAGCGCCCGTCAAAGGAGACCAGCCGGTCCGCCACCCCCACAAAGCCGGGCTGACGGGACAGGGCCTCCCCCTCCCGCAGGGTGTGGGGCCGAATTGTCGCAATGGGCAGAATGGTGGCCCGGCCGCCCTCCCGGCGCTTGAGGAACTGGATGACGGCCTTGCCGTCCTCCTCCCGGTCCACCACGATGTTCTGCATGGCCCCGCCCAGGGCGGTCTCGATGGCCAGGGCCACCCGGTCCGGGGCCTTCACCAGTCCGGCCACCGGGCCGTGGACGCCCTTTAACACGCCCCGGTCCGCCTGGTCCATCACCAGCTTCACCGCCCGGGAGAAGCCCTCCCGCTGCCGCTCCATGTCGGACAGCAGGCGGATGCGGGCAGCCAGGGCGTTCTCCTCCATCTGGGCCTTCATGTGGGACTCTTTGCAGCCCTCCGCCTTTTTCCGGCGCTTCTCCTCCAGCAGAGCATAGCCCTGGGCGGCGTTGCGCCCCTGGTCCAAAGACTGCTCGGCCTGCTCCTGTTCCTCCTGCGCCTGGGCCAGCTTCGTCTGGGCGGCGGCGGACTGCTCCTCCAGTTCGGCCAGCTCCCGGCGGACGGCCCCGTCCCGGTCCAGCACCTCCTGGGCGGCGGCGGCCAGCGCCGAGCGCAGGGCCCGGGTCTCGGCGGCATCCGCCTGGGCCAGGGCCTGGCTGTCCCGCAGGCGCTCCAGCTCCTGCTCCAGCTGTCCGGCGGAGCGGGCGTTCTCCTCCGCTTTTTCCTGCTGGGCCCGGATGGCCTGGGCCCCGGCGGTAAGCTGGCCCTCGATCTCCGACAGGCGGGCCCTGCGCTGGTCGATCTGGGCGGCCAGCGAGCCCTCCCGGCCCTCCTGCTGCTGCAGGTCGGCCCGGATGCGCCGGGCCGACTCGTCGTTGTGGGCGATGGAGCTGTTCAGCACGGCCACGGCGGACTCCAGCGCCCCGGCCTGCTCCTGGCGCTGCTGCTCCTGCCGGCGCAGACCGTCGGCGGTCACGTCGTGCTCCTGCATCTGCCGGGCGCAGTCCTCTGCGTCGGCATAGGCGGCCTCCTGGGCGGACTTGGCCCCGTCCCGCTGGACCGTGGCACTGTGCAGGTCGGTCTCCAGCTGGATGACCCCCGCCCGGATGTGCTCCAGACTGTCCAGCCACACGGCGACCTCCAGCCCCCGCAGCTCGTCCCGCAGCATCAGATATTTCTTGGCCTTGTCCCGCTGGGCCCGCAGCGGCTCCAGCTGAAGCTCCAGCTCGTCCACCTTATCGTTTACCCGCAGCAGGTTCTCGTCGGTGCGCTCCAGCTTGCGCTGGGCCTCCTCCTTCCGGTGGCGGAAACGGGAGATGCCCGCCGCCTCCTCAAAGACCTCCCGCCGGTCGGTGGACCGCTGGGACAGGATCTCGTCGATGCGGCCCTGGCCGATGATGGCATAGCCCTCCCGGCCCAGGCCGGTGTCCAGAAACAGCTCGCTGACATCCTTCAGGCGCACTGCATCCCGGTTGATGTAGTATTCGCTCTCCCCGGAGCGGTAATACCGCCGGGTGACCATGACCTCGTTCTCCTCCCGGGGCAGCCGGTGGTCGCTGTTGTCCAGCACCAGAGACACCTGGGCATAGCCCGTCTGCCGCCGCTTGGCGGTGCCGCCGAAGATCACATCCTCCATCCGGCCTCCCCGCAGGGCCCGGGTGGACTGCTCCCCCATGACCCAGCGCACTGCGTCAGACAGGTTGGACTTGCCAGAGCCGTTGGGCCCCACGATGGCGGTGATGCTCTGGTCAAAGGTCAGCACCGTCTTTTCCGGAAAGGACTTAAAGCCCTGGAGCATCAGCGCCTTGAGATACATGGACACACCTCGCTTTCCTCGGAAGATAAAATATCATTGTATTTTACCACACCTACGCCCTGTTTTCAAGATTTTGCACCGGAAGTCGACGGGAAAAGGGGACAAAAAATCAAGAGAGAACGGTGTATCTTTTTCGTCGTTCTCTCTTGCCAAAATATTTTCAGCATGTTATAATCAAATAAAAAAATCAAAAATTTTATATCAAAATCGTTATTTTGAACAAACGTTTTTTGAAAATGTCTTTTCCTATCTATCTGATTGGTTCCCTTCGCTCGTTGTGTATCGGAAAGGAAGTGATTCCAATGTTCTGATTTCGCCTGAAACCATCCATGTGCCGTTACTAACAACAAGCTACATCAAGATAATAAATAAAGGAGCCTTATCATGAAGAGAAAAATGCTTGCACTGGTTATGGCATTTGCGCTTCTTATGCTGCAAGTGCCTGTCTCTGCTAATGTTTCTTCCGAAGACCCCTTTCCTGCCGATGTTATCCAGTCTGAGGCAATAGAACTTGTCAACATTGCGTTGGACCAGGGCGTCGTTCCTGGTCAGGATAGTAGCGAGATCACATCTCTGTATCTGTCTGACAGCATCCCCATTTACGAACTGCTGGCCGACAACACTTTTGCTGAAGCCGACAATATCAAGTATTATGGGATTTTCGATCAGAATGATGTAGCACGAGGTTTGCTCATCGCTCGGATACAAGGCGACGATGAAACTTTGACCTGTGAGTACAACACTTTCTTCTGCGAAGAATTGACTGAGTATAAGCAGAGCGACGCTGAGATATGCTTCATTTTTGCTCAGACGGAAGTCACGATTTTTAATGGCCGTCAAAACCAAACAGTGATGCAAAGCGCAACGCTCCATGATGATTCCCGAGGTGTTTTCGGTGCAGAAACAGCAAGAACCTCTCAGCTTAAGGCACTAAACCGCAGTGCAATAAGCCCTATGGCCGAGTTAAATCTTGTAAGCACAGCAGCTACCAATTCCACCGTTTCCGGTTCTGTGAGTGTACCCCTTGTCGCTCAGGCTCCATGGGAAAATGGATGCTGGGCAGCATGTGCGGTGAGCGTAGGAAGTTACCTAAAGCCATCTGTACACCGTACTGTTACAGAAATCATGAACGATTATGCAAACGGAAATGATGTACAAAAAACGTACAACGAAATACAAGATGTGTTGGCCTACGAATATGGATATGAAACTACACAGCATGTTTTTTCAACACTCAATATGGGCAATGTAATGGACAGCATTGGCGTTGGCACGAATAAGGGTAATCCCATCATTGCACGCGTTTCATATACAGGAATCATTAGCGGACATTTTATCGTTGTACGCGGTTACGTATATACTGCTGGGACGGGGACATTGGATCGCGCTACGATTATGGATCCCGCAGATGACAGCGGCGTCAGAATTTTGACAGTCATCGGGACAGGAAGATCGATGACGTTCACGTATACGCCAGTCACAAGTTCCGATACGCATAATGTCGGCATGTATATAACCATTGCCAGGTAATAAATGAAATGAAACTAAAAGGCTTGAACAAAGAGCGCGTCCTGCCCATTGCCCGCCTGCTGCTGGTGATCGCCGCCCCGTTCCTGTGGTATTGGCTTTTTGGTTGGGGGACTGTTCATATCATTGATTTCTCTGCCCAGGAAGTAGAATATGTTCAAATCAGCTGCTCACACTGTCCTGGGCGTGGGACGATATATGATCCCGGTGAGATACAGGCACTGATTGATGAAGCAAACGCCATGCAAAATAAGGGGACAAACCTCAAGAAAATCCTTCGCGGAATTGGAATGGGCGGCGGCGTCTTATATGACTGTGATTTTTACCTTGTCGATGGTACAGAGTTTTTACTGACCTATTTTTCAGGTAAATTTGATGAACCAGTGTCAAACCGAGAGCTAAGCTACTGGTATCGAGATTCTCCCACCGGAAAGCACATCGTCGGTCCCATGTGCCGGGGCTCGCTGGAAGTGTACTTCCGGTTGTTTGAGAAATACAACCATCGTCCGGCGCCGGGCGCTGAGCAAGACGCGAGATAAAACCAGAAAGCCGTCCTCCAATGGGGGGACGGCTTTCTGCGCTGTTCACATCACCTACGCCCTGTTTTCAAGATTTTGCGCCGGAAGTCGACAGGAAAAGGGGACAAAAAATCAAGAGAGAACAGCGTACCTTTTTCGTCGTTCTCTCTTGCCAGAATATTCTCGATATAGTACAATGAAACAAAAAAGCACGAGCGAATTTCATCAAAATAGTTGATTCAGCCGTATCAGGCTTCTTCCCGGTATATTGAGAAAGGAAGTGGTTCCCATGACGAAAAAGCGCATCTTGCCCATTGCCCGCCTACTGCTGGTGATCGCCGCCCCGTTCCTGTGGTATTGGCTTTTTGGTTGGGGGACTGTCCATATCATTGACTTTTCTGCCCAGGAAGTAGAATATGTTCAAATCAGTTGTTCACACTACCCTGAACGTGGGGCTATATATGATCCTGGGGAGATACAGGCACTGATAGACGAAGCAAACGCCATGCAAAACAAAGGGACCAGCCTCAAGCTGCTTCTGCATGGAATCGGCATGGGTGGAAGTATTCTATATGACTATGATTTTTACCTCACCGACGGCACAGAATTTTCACTGACCTTTGCCTCCGGCGCGAGCGGCGATCCGGTATCAGCGAAGGATTTAACTTGCTGGTATCGATTCTCGACCACCGAGGAAGACACAGTCGGCCCTATGTGCCGGGGCTCGATGGAGGTATATTTCCGGTTGTTTGAGAAATATAACCATCGTCCGGCGCCGGGCGCTGAGCAAGATGCGAGATAAAACCAGAAAGCCGTCCTCCAATGGGGGACGGCTTTCCGCGCTGTTCACATCTTGATCCAGCCCAGGGCGTTTGCCACGGAGCTGACCAGGATGATGGCGGCAAACAGGGGACAGAGATACCGGATCATAAAGTTGAAAATGGCCTTCCGGCGGAAGCGGCCGCCCTCCTGGGTGACCTCCTCCTCGATCTTCTCCACGCCGATCACCCGGGACACCAGCAGGCAGATGGCGATGGCGGCGATGGGCATCATGACGGAGTTGGTCAAAAAGTCGAACAGGTCCAAAAACTGCATTCCGAACACCGTCACCTCCCCCAGAGGGCCATAGCCCAGGGCGGACAGGCTGCCCAGGGCCACCATGATGATGCCGATGAGCAGGGTGGACTTGTGCCGCTTCCAGCCCAGCTCGTCCTCAAAGGTGGACACGGCGCTCTCCGTCAGGGCGATGGAGCTGGTCACGGCGGCAAACAGCACCAGCACAAAGAACAGCACGCCCACCACCGTGCCCATGCCCATGCTGTCGAACACCTTAGGGATGGTGATGAACATCAGGGCGGGGCCGGCCTGCAGGGTGTCCGGGTCGCCGCCGGAGAAGGCGAACACGGCGGGAATGATCATCAGACCCGCCATAATGGCGATGGCAGTGTCGAAGATCTCCACGTTGGTGGTGGAATCCTCGATGGACACGTTCTTTTTCATGTAGGAACCAAAGGTGATGAGAATGCCCATGGCGATGGACAGGGAATAGAACATCTGCCCCATGGCGGACACCACCGTCATCCAGGAGAAGTTGTCCAGATTGGGCACCAGGAAATACTTCACCCCCGCCAGAGCCCCGGGCCGGGTGACGGAGTAAACTGCAATGATAACGGACAGCACCGCCAGCACGGGCATCATGCACTTGGACACCCGCTCCACCCCGTTGCGCACCCCGGCAAAGATGATGGCCAGGGTGAACAGGGTGAATGCCAGAAAGCACAGCTCCACCGACACGCCGTTGGAGATAAACCCGGAAAAGTAGCCGTCCTGGGCCAGGGCAGAGCCGCCGCCCCGAAGATACTCCACCAGATACTTGATGACCCAGCCGCCGATGACCGAGTAATAGGGCACGATGAGGATGGGGATAATGGCGTTGATCCATCCGCCGAAGGACAGCCCAGGCCCTTTGCCGAAGGCGGAAAAGGCGCCCACGGGGCTCTTCTTGGTCATGCGGCCCAGGGCGGTCTCCGCCATGATCATGGTATAGCCGAAGGTAAAGGCCAGAATGATATAGATCAGCAGAAAAATTCCGCCGCCGTATTTGGCCGCCAGATAGGGAAAGCGCCAGATATTCCCCAGGCCCACCGAAGCCCCCGCCGCCGACAGGACGAACCCCAGCTTTCCGGAAAAGGCGCTGCGCTTGTGATGATGCGTCTCCATAACTTCACATTCTCCTAAATATCAATATGTTTCAAGCAAGTTTGTCCAGTTTAACATAGTTGCGGGAAGAAGGCAATCTCTGTTTTATGGAACTTTTCAACTTTAGTGGGGCAGAGAGACTGAACACACGCTCCTCCAAACCCGCCCGGTTTTTCCGTCTTAAAGCGCCACCCCAGCAAGTTCAGCTTAAAGACTGAAAAAGCGCAGAAAAAACTCCCGCGCTTTTTCTTCGTCATTTTGCCTGAAAGAGCTTTGAGAGGGCGGCGCACCTGGTCTCCTGCGCCGATCCGGCTCTTGACATAAAAACAAGGCAAGCGATACAAACGCTTGCCTTATTTTTGGTGGACCTGAACGGGATCGAACCGTCGACCTCTCGGATGCGAACCGAACGCTCTCCCAGCTGAGCTACAGGCCCATATTCTGTTTTCACAGGACTTTACTTATTATAGCAGATTTTTGGGAATTGTAAAGCAAAATTTTTCGCCCGGCCAAATTTTGTTTGGCCGGGCGGTTTGTTTCAGGGTTCCTCTTCTGTGCGCTCCTCGGGACGGATGTCCTGGGAGGGGGCCGGTTCCGGCTCCGGCGGCTCCTGCTCCGCCGGGCTCTGCTGGGAGGTGTCCGGGGGCTGGGCGCTCTCCTCGGGCTGCGGCGCAGGCTCCGGGAGCTGTTCCGGCTGCTGGACGGGCTCCTCCGGCTGGGTCTGGGGGGGCTGGCCGGGGCAGACGGCCTGGACCACCCAGCGGGTGGCGTGGCCGTTTCCCGTGCAGGTGGACAGGGTCAGCACCTTGTCATACACATGGGGCGTCACCCCGGTGTTCAGGGCGGACAGGGACAGGCAGCTGTCCAAAAAGCTCTGGCGGCCGCTGCTGCTGCGCAGCCCCAGGCGGTAGACGTCGCTGTCCACGCTCACCTCCCCGGCGGCGAAGATCTCATACCGGTGGGTGCCGCTGTCGTCGGTGAGGTACACATAGGGGTGGGCCTGCCAATAGCTGCGGCTTTTGTACTGGCTCAGGGTGCCGAACATGGAGCGGTTGTTCATCCGGTGTCCGTAGATGATGGTGTTGAAGTCGCTCAGATCGCCGCTGTTCCGATAGTCCATGAAGATGGTCCCCACGGAGTTCTTCCCGCCCCGCCAGGTGTGGTCAAGATAGTAGCTGTTGTCCGTCCCCTGGACCACGGGGTAGGACACCCGGGTGCCGGGGATGAGGATCCAGCCCAGCACGTCCGGGTTCTGCTGCCGCAGGGCAGAGAAGTCCATGTCTTTCAGCGCCTGGGCGTAGGGGTCCTGCCACACGGGGACCTCCTCCGGGGCCTCCCCCTTCCCGTCGGCACCGGTGGAGCCCGAAGCCTCGCCGCTCCCGCCGGTCACGTCCGCCGCCGGCAGGTCGGGCAGGTCGGGCAGCCCGGCCAGCTCCTGGGCCTGGGCATAGGTCTCGTCCCCCTGGCGGTACTGCACCAGCTGGAGGGCCGTTCTGCCCAGGCAGAGGGCGCAGACCACCGCCAGCAGGGCGGTCAGGGCTTTTCGGAAGTTCGGTTTCATGGCTTCTCCTCCTGGGGGTGGTGAAATGGGCAAGGGCCCGGACGGGAAGTCCGGGCCCTGGTTGCTTTGGATTTGACGTTGGCTTAGCCGTTGTCGTCCTTGCGCTTCTTGCCGGTCAGGTTCAGCCAGATCAGGCCAGCGCCGGAGGCCGCAGCGGCCATCACCCACAGACCCATGGTGTCGCCGGTCTTGGGCACGTCGGCCTTGGGGGTGTCCTCGTCGGGGATGTCCACAGGGGCCTGGGGCAGGTCGGCCTTGGGGGTATCCTCGTCAGGGATCTCTACGGGCTGCTCAGGCAGGTCGCTCTTGGGCACGTCGTCGTCCTTGATCTCGGTGTCGGGGTCGGGCTTGGGTGCGGGCCGGTCGTCGTCCCGGTCGTCCCGGCCGCCGCCGCCGTTGTTCACGGTGAGCACATAGTTCACCACGAACTGGTGGGGGGCCTCCCGGGTGGTGCCGGTCAGGTCAGCGGTCTGCCCCGCAGGGCTGGCCAGGTCGAAGGTATAGCCGCCGTGGCTGGCAGTGGCAGACGCAGTGATGGTCTGGCTGGCCTTGGTGGTATCCTGCACCTGGGTGGTCTCGCTGTCCTGATAGGTGACGGTGCCGTCGGTGGTCACGGTGTAGTTGTAGGTCACGGTGTAGAAGTAGCTCTTGGTGACCACGATCTCCTTCTCCCACTTAGCGGTGAACACGGTGCGCTGGTCAAAGGTGCCGGTGGGAACGGCGTTGTCGGGCTGGGCGCTCCAGCCGGCGAACTTAAAGCCGTCCTTGGTGGGGGCGGGGATGGGCTGCTGGCCGTCCTTGTCCAGGCTGCCGCCCTTGACCACGTTGTAGTTCACGTTGTTCAGGCTGTTGTTCCAGGTGCCGCCTCTCAGGTCGAACACCACGGAGACCAGGTTGCGCACATAGGTGATGGTACCATCCTCGCCGGCACGGAGCTGGCCGTTCTCGGCGCTGTACTTCTCCACGGTGTAGCCCTCGTAACCGGCCTGGCCGGCCTTGGAGAACTTGCTCATGTCCACGGTATTGCCCCAGGTCTCGGTGACCGAATCGCCGGGAGCGGTGGTGGTGTCCAGGGTCTCCACGCCGTCCAAAGTGGTGCGGAACTTGTGCTGGATGGTGCTGCTCACGCCGCTGTTCACGCTCTTCTTATAGCTGAGAGTGACGGCGTAGTCGCCGAACTTCTCCATGGCGGGCATCTCGCTGGCGGGCTTGCCGTTGACAGCCAGGTCGTTCTGATAGTTGCTGCTGGTGAAGCCGTACTTCACCACATAGGTATTCAGGTCGAAGGGGACGTTCTGGCCGGCCTCGCCGGTCTTCTTGTTGGCGGCGACATCGGTCTGGGTGGAGGAGACGCCGTTGCTCACGGTGGTGTAAGTGGCGGTGACGGAGTAGGTGGGCTTCAGGTAATACTTGGCCACCACATTGATGTCGCCGGTCAGGGTACCGGTCAGCGCCTCTTTGCCGGGGACCAGCTGGTCGCTGCCGCTATAATACCAGGTGCGGGTGGAGCCGTCAGCCAGCGTCTCGGTGATGGTCTCGGGGAGATAGGTGGTGCCGCTGATGTTATACTGGGTGTTCAGATAGCCCTGGGCGGTGTAGTCGGCCTTGGTGAAGGTGGCCTTGTTCCCGTCCTCGCTCTGATACTTGATGGTGATGTTGGCCTTGGCACGCTCGGTGTAATACAGATAGATGTTGGTGCCGCCCTCCTGATAGGTACCGGTCATCACGGCATCCTTGCCGTGCTCGGCGCCATCCACCAGGTCATAGATCTTGCCGCCGTCGGTGATGGAGTCGATCTTCCAGCTGTTCACATCGAAGCTGGTGCCGATGCGGCCGGACTGGCCCTTGGGGGGCAGCAGGGACATGTGGCCGTCTTCCACCTGATAATACACGTTCACAGTGGCGTTGCCGTTGGGAACATACAGGAAACGCACGGTGGTGTTGCCGGTGATCACGCCGGTGGTATTGCCGCTGTCGGTGCGGGTATAACCGGCGGGGGCGGCCACGGCCTTCACATGGGGATCATACTGGGTGCCGTAGTCCAGAGACACGTTATAGTCCTCGAACCCGGTGGCAGGCTTCTGGCCATCGTAGAAGACATACTGCACGGACAGGGTGTACTTGATCTTCTCGGTGGTCACGACCACAGTGTGGTTCTTGTCGATGTTGGCAATGTCATAGGTGCCGCTCTTGGCCTGGGCGGTCACGTCCTCGCGGTTGTCGGTGACGGACTTGACCTGATAGCCCTCCTTCAGGGTGAAGCTCACCTGGGCGTTGTCGCCCTTGTCGTAGACCTTGGCCTCGGTCAGGCTGGCCACACCGTCGTCGCCCTGGGTGGTCACACGGTACTGATAGTGCTTATAGGTCAGGGTGATGTTCTTGACCTGAGCTTTGTTCAGGAGGATGTCCTCGGAGCGGGCACTCACCTCATACTTGCCGTCCTTGGTGTCAGGGGTGATGCTATCAGCCTTCACGGTCTGGTCGTGGGTACCCTCGATGCGGTCAGAGGTGATGGTCTCCGCTTCGGTCTCGGCGTTATCGGGGTCCACGTCAATATACTTGTGGGTCACGGTGTAATAGGCGGGGGAAGCCTTGTAGCGGTAGAAGTTTACAATAATAACCGTGCCTTCCTCGGTAGCGGTGGGAACAATGCCGTATACAGTGGAGTCGCTTACGGTCACGCCTGTGGGGTTGCCTTCGCCAAGTTCCATCTTGGTATAGGACTTGCCGCCATATCTATAATACTCGCCGCCCACGGTCTCTTCGGTCTCGGCATCGCTGTCCTCATAGACAGGGTCGCCCAGAGGCATGACAACGTCGTTGTCCTTGTGGGCGTTCACAACATCGTCATCCGTCACAGTGTAGTAATTCGCAACGATTCTGTAGTTGGGCTTGATGGTCCAGGAACCCTCGAACACCACGTCGTCGGTCAGATCGAATGTTCCATCCGCATTGACAGTCACTTCGCCGCTCTTCACGGTCCAGCCGGAGAAGTTGTACTTGTCGGAGGTGGGGTTCTCCATGCAAGTCTGCTCGGAACCCTTCTCGAACCACTGAGTTTCAGGCAGGTTCTCGGGGTCAGGATTCAAATCAGCGGGTGCATCCTTGTACTCATAGGACACGCTGTTTACCTGCTCCAGCTTGTAGACATGGACCAGCTCATATGCTTCGGTCTGGTCGTACACGTTCATGCCATAGTCGGCGAAGGTGGCATAGCTGCCGCTCTCGTCGGCATCGCCCTCATTGATGCGCTCGTCGTTCAGCTTGGAATACAGATAGACATACCGCTCATGGGGGTCGTTGGTCGCAATGGACTGGGGCGCACCGTACACGGTCAGGCTGGAATCCTCGCTGAAATCGGTGATCTCGTGCTGCTCAGGGTGCGGGGTCGCCTCGCGGATGGTGTTGCCGTCCGTGTCCACAAAGGACTCGGTCAAAGTGGAGACCTTGTAGGAACCCACAGGAACTTCATACTCAGTCTTGCAGGCTTCCTTCTCGTCCCCCTTCTCGATACCATACTGGAGATAAGTCTCGCCGTTCAGGGGAACATTATCGGGAGCCTTAGTATAATCGCCGGCTTCTCTGGAAGCATTTCCGTTCAGCTTCACAGTATAGGTGTACTTGATGGTTTCGCCGGGGTTGATTTTCTCGACATCCCTAGGCAGCCAATACAGAGTGTTCCCGACGGTGGTGAAGGAACCCTTCACAGAACCCTCCGCATCAGCGGCATCGTCCTGATAGCTCACCTTGTCGCCCATGGGGTCCACGATCATGGCGGCGATGGTGGTCTTCAAATCATCAAACACCTTATCCAGCGTATTGCTGTCCTTGGCGTACATATAAGTGCCGCCATTCTTAGCCATGTCCTTCAGATTCTGATTGTCTGCGGCAAAACCAATCGTATAGACAGTACCGCTGAAGTTCGTAAGTTCGCTAGATGTGTATCCATCTTCAGATTTAAAACCATCGGTCACAAGAATCAGAATCTTCTTGGAAGTTTTGCTCTTGCTGAACTGGCTAATGCCTTTTTCGACACCCTCCATAATGTAGGTGCCGCCCTTTGCCTTAATATTGGCATATCCATTTTTATCCACCCTTGCACTATCGGCGAAAGAAACATACTTCACGATTGCGCCGTCGGGCAGAGAACCGACCAGACCATCGACGGCAGTCTTTGCCGCACTCAAGCGGTTAGGGTAATCCACCCATTTCCCGTTTACTTTGTGCTCACAATATGCATTTCCGCTGCCATCGCCTCTGTGAATGACCTCTTCCTGGCCGCAGGTATATCCATAATCAGGACACTTTTCTTCATCAACGAAATAATATTTTCCGTCCCGCTCTTCACAAGAAGTGCCTTCTTTGTGCTGCCAACCGTCCCAAGTCGGTTCCCAGTGACTCCATTTGGTACATTCGGTGTAGCAATCATCCGGGTGTCCATTGTCATGCTCATTCCCGATTTTGCCCCAGTCGCATTTGTAGTCATGCTCGTGCCAATAATTGTCAACATGGCTCTCCTCTGCGCACCAGTTCATGGAACCGGACCTATCCAAGACAAACACAACCTCCAGGGGCTGCTGCTGGATGGGTTTCTCACCCACGGTGGCCTCCACGGTCACCCGCCACTCATCGTCGGCAAAGCGTTCAGCGCTCTTTTTAATTTTAACGCCGTTGCTGTCCGTAATCCCATTGGGAGTGGGGTCCAGAGGGTTACTCTCTGCGCCATCGGTGGCGAAGGCGCTGATCTGGACCAGGCTGAGGGTCATGACCATAGCCATGAGCATGGACAGTCCTCTGCGGCCAAGGCCCTTGATCGAATACGCTCTTTTCTTCAATCGTTTGTTTCCCATTATTTCGTTCTCCTCCTCATTCTTTTCGCAGGAACGGAATACTGGCGGCCGGGCTGGCATGGCGTTTTGCTTTAGCCCCCATGGCTTTGCGTCCCGCTCTTTCGGGCGGTTTGCCGTGGTCAGTGTTTTCGTTGGCCCGCCGGGGCCGGGGTCGCTGGGGTAGTGGAGTTTGCTGTGCGTGGGTTTGGGTCAGCCGCTTTTCTCCATCCGGTTGACGCTTGTCAGTGCGCTGTCCATCAGCAGCAGCAGCTCTAACACGCTGCGGAACCGCTGTTCGTTTTCGCCCTCCAGCCAGGACACAGAGCCCTGCCAGCTGGCGTTTTGTCGGAAGATGACTCTCACGGTAAAGGTGGCCAACTTTCCCGTTTTTGGGCCTGTCCCGGCTGCTGCGCCGCCCCTTCCCGCGGCGTCTCCGCCGAAGGCCCGGGGGGTGCTGAACGCCTGGGGGAACTTTGTGGCATCCAGCAGCCGCTCCATTTTTTGCAGGAATTGGATGGCGCTGTGGAACTGCTCGCCGCTGTGCAGCTGTGGGTGGTAGAGCCGCCCGTCCAGCACACCGTCTACATAGGAGTCGATGCACACCAGCGTGTTCCGGTATTCATTCGCCTGGACTCTGGTTTGCACGCTGTCAAGTCCTCCCCTCTCTTGTTTTATGACAAGAGTATACCATACGGCGGTTACAAAACCCGTTACATATTGCTTTTCAACGCGCAATTACCGGAAAAATATTGCACAAATTATATCTGATTTTTTTGGGCAGACGGTACAAAAAAGGGGTGTTTTTGCGGGAGTGGACTCTCATTCGGGGAATCGGGGGTACAGCGGGGGGATTCCGGGCGGATAATATCCGCCCCTACACCGGCTCCTAGGGCAAGAAACAAAAAGCCTTCCCCTGGGGGAAGGTGGCACGGCGCAGCCGTGACGGATGAGGGGAACGCCATCGACATTTGAGCGCTCCCGACGGAACGGCCAAAGCCTTCGCCCCGCAGGGGA
>PPYF01103272.1_pt1 | contig 14019 bp, 11 predicted proteins | sample 1559871 | NCBI WGS metagenome assembly PPYF01 (sample SAMN08240021, study PRJNA423297) | Human gut metagenome, whole genome shotgun sequencing project. | reverse complement strand
ACACAAAATTTGACATAAAAAAAGCAGGTTTTATGCGACCTGCGAGTACTTTTTCCACTATTCAACTGTCAAACTCCCGTGTAATGTGCCGCTGGACAAAATTAATGTATTTTGCTAGTATATACATGTAAATTAGATTGTTACTCTTTGAGGCATTACTAATAGTACCTGTTTAGTGAAAATGAGGTGTTTAGTGTCTTGAGGAGTTTTTTTTATTGGAGAGAGAGATGCAAGTAATTAAGAAATTAAACAATAATTTTGCCATTTGTATCGATGGTGAGGGGAAAGAACTGATTGCTGTCGGTAAAGGTATTGGATTTCCCAAAACTCCATATGAGGTTGAAGACCTGAACTTGATCACACGGACATTTTACGATATTGACCCAAAGTATATTGAACTTTTCAAGGATATTCCGGAAAAAGTGATTCATTTTACAGCGAAACTTGTGGAGATTGCAAAAAATGAGCTGGGGTATGAGATGAACCCGAATTTGGTCGTGACGATGTCCGATCACATTCACTTTAGTATTCAGAGGGCACAGAAAAATATCGATGTACAGATGCCGTTGATTTATGAGGTGGAACAGACATTTCCGGCGGAGGCACGCATTGGAAAATATGCGGTGAAGCAGATAGAACGCAGATTTAATGTTCGGTTAGATCCGAATGAAGCTTCGGGAATTGCAATGAATTTTGTAAATGCCCGATATGATACAAGGCTTAAGACGGATGTGGCTGATCAGTTGAAGAAGCAATATCAGGAGATTCTGGAAGACACGATCAGTATCGTGGAAGATGAGATAGGAATTGTGATTGACAGAGATTCATTCAATTTTGCGCGTTATTCTTCGCATCTGATGTATCTGCTAGACCGGATTGCAGGAAACAAGATGCTTTATTCAGACAATGGAATCATGTATCAGAGCATGAAAGATGAGTTTCCGGGGATTGCGGCATGTGTCGAATTGCTGGAACGATATTTTAAAAGAAAATGTGGCATTATACTTTCAAAAGAAGAAAAATTATATCTGATTCTGCATATTAACAGGATATGTACGAGAGAAGGATTGTAACCATTTGGGCATTACCTTCCATGGCAGAGACGGCGTATAGCAGCTCTGTTGTGGGAGGTTTTTGTTTTCTCGGGGCAGGTGCACATGAATCGAGAAGATATTTTAGAAAACGTAGTAACGATAAGGAGAAAAAATTATGGCAGAGAAAAACAGACAGATTGCAGAGGCAGTCGTAAAAGCAGTTGGTGGCACTGCGAATATTACGTCGGTGACACACTGCATGACCAGATTAAGATTTGTTCTGAAGGACAAAAGTATTCCAAACAAAAAAGAGGTAGAAAAGATTCCGGGTGTGATGGGAGTCAATATTGCGGGGGGACAGTATCAGGTGATCATCGGAAACTCCGTGGGAAATGTCTACAAGGAAGTAGTAGCTGCAACCGGTATTTCTGATACAGCAGTCGGAAGCGGTGCAGCAGAGCATATAGAAAAAGTTAATCCGATTGTTGCGGCGCTGGACTTTATTGCAGGGTGTATGACACCGCTGTTCACAGCGATTATTGCAGGTGGTCTTGTGAAGGTACTGCTCGTCATTTTTGGTCCGACACTTTTGAATGTGATGCAGACGACAAGTGACACCTATATTTTGATGAATGCACTTGGAGACGCTCCGTTTTATTTCTTGCCGGTGCTGGTGGCGTTCACGGCATCCAGAAAGCTGAATTGTAACTCGTATCTTTCTGTGATGGTTGCCTCGGTATTGATTTATCCGGACGTGATCACGTTGCTTGCCGGTGATAGTGCGACACATCTGTTTAGTGTGATACCGGTAGTACATGGAAGTTATTCGTCTTCGATTATTCCGGCGATGTTATCAACACTGCTTTTAAAATATGTGGAGAAACTTGTTGATCGAATCACACCGGAGTGGTCAAAAAGCTTTTTGAAACCGCTTTTGATTGTAATTATTGTAACTCCGATTACCCTCTGTGCAATCGCACCGCTTGGATTAATTATAGGAAATGGTCTGCAATTCGTAATCAACGGAATTTATGGATTTGCACCATGGCTTGCGATGATGCTGTTTGCCGGATTTATGCCGTTTATCGTAATGACCGGAATGCACTGGGCATTCGTGCCGGCGTCTATGCTTGGAATTTCCGGTGTGGGATATGATTTGATGTTGCTTCCGGCAATGTTGTGCAGCAACACTGCTCAGGCGGGAGCTACATTTGGAGCAGCATTTAAGACAAAAGATAAAGAAATGAAAAAGATGGCATTTCCGGCGGCTGTATCTGCACTGCTTGCAGGGGTAACAGAACCGGCAATGTATGGAGTTACTCTAAAGTTGAAAAAGCCTATGGTTGCAGCGTGTATTTCCGGTGGAATCGGTGGATTGATCGTAGGAATTTTACAGGTAAAATCGTATGCATTTGTGACTCCGTCCATGACATCTTTGGTACAGTTCATTTCTCCAGACGGAGGGAAAAACTTTTTATATGCGGTAATCATTTTTGCGGTGACACTCGTACTTTCTTTTGTCCTCTCCTTTATTCTCACAAAGGGTGAGGCAGAGGAGGAAGCTGTAGAAGAAGCAGAATTACAGAAGAGTGCAGCTGTTCTTACCGGAAAAGTAGAAATCGAAGCGCCGGTAAAAGGAAAGGTGATTCCACTTACAGAAGTAAAGGATAATACATTTGCGACAGGCATCCTCGGAGAAGGATTTGCGATTGTGCCGTCAGAAGGAAAAGTATATGCACCTTTTGATGGAGTGTGTGAAAATCTGTTTGATACATTACATGCAATCGGAATCACATCCGACAATGGAATCGAGATGTTGATTCATGTAGGACTCGAAACGGTAGCTTTGAAAGGAGAGCCATTCAAGGCACATATCGGAAATGGGGAGCATTTTAAAAAGGGAGCACTTCTGTTGGAATTTGATATAGATGCTATTCAAAAAGCCGGATGCGAGATTCAGACTCCGGTGATCATCACCAATGCGGAAGAGCTCGGTGGAGTAACAGTAGAAAATGAAAGACTTGTGATAGGAGGATAAGAAGATGGGATTTTCTGAAAAATTTTTGTGGGGCGGCGCTACAGCTGCCAATCAGTGTGAAGGTGCATGGAACGAAGATGGAAAAGGTGTGTCAGTTTCTGATATTTGTACAGGAGGGAAATTTGGACAGAGCAAGCGAATTACTCCGGTGTTGGAGGAGGGGACATTTTATCCGAGTCACGAGGGGATTCGTCACTATGAAAAGTTCCGAGAGGACATCGCACTATTTGCGGAAATGGGATTCAAATGCTATCGTTTTTCAATTGCATGGACAAGAATTTTCCCAAACGGCGACGAGAAAGAGCCAAACGAGTCAGGTTTAAGACACTATGAGGAAGTGATTGATGAATGTCTGAAATACGGAATTGAACCGATCATTACCATCTCGCATTATGAAGTACCATTTGGATTGACGAAGAAATGTAATGCATGGGTGAGCAGAGAAATGATCGATTATTATCTCAATTATTGCCGCGCAATTTTCGAGCGTTATAAAGGGAAGGTAAAATACTGGCTTACATTTAATGAGATCAACAGCTCCGTAGCGCCGATGGGAGCGCTTTTGAATCAGGGAATTTTAAATGATTTGGAAAATCCTACGGTCTTCATGGAACAGCCGGACATTCCGGAGCAGAGATTTCAGGGACTTCATCACATGTTCGTTGCATCTGCACTTGCCGTGAAAATGGCGCATGAGATTGATCCGGAATATAAAGTTGGAAATATGATGATTTACGCCGCGAGTTATCCGCTGACATGCAATCCAAAGGATGTTCTTGTCTGCCAGAAATACAATCGGCTTTACAATTATTACTGCGCAGATGTGCAGGCATACGGGGCATATCCGGCATATGCAGATTCTCTTCTGAAAGAGATGGGAGTTGTGTTGGAGAAAGAAGCAGGAGATGAAGAAATCTTAAAGAACGGAACAGTAGATTTTATCACATTTTCTTATTATATGTCTTCTTGCCAGACAGCAGATTCAAAAGAAAAGAGCGGGGAGGGAAATATCCTCGGAGGAGTTTTAAATCCATATTTGAAAGCCTCAGACTGGGGATGGCAGATCGATCCGGAAGGACTGCGTTATGCGTTGAATGACTTAAGTGACAGATATCATTTACCACTGATGGTTGTAGAAAACGGATTGGGGGCAAAAGACGTACTGGAAGAGGATCAAACGGTGAATGATGACTACCGCATCGATTATCTCAGACAGCATATTGAACAGATGAAACTTGCGGTGGAAGACGGAGTGGATCTGATGGGATACACACCGTGGGGCTGCATTGACCTTGTATCTGCATCTACCGGAGAATATGCAAAACGTTACGGAATGATTTATGTGAGAAGATATGATGACGGAACAGGAGACTTTGCACGCCTGAAGAAAAAATCATTTTACTGGTATCAGCAGGTGACCAAAACAAACGGAGAAGAATTGTAATCAGATTGGAAAAAGAGATGCATTGTGTCGGTGCATCTCTTTTGGTCAAAAATATTGTAATATGGGACTTATCGTGCTATGATTAATTCTACAAATCAAACATTCTATATTTTCTAAAATTCCGTGGCGTTCGTCACAAGAAATCCGATTTGTATTTTATGAAAAAGTTATAGTTTATTCTGTATTAAAAAGGTGGGTGGCGCCTATGAAAGTATGCTCTTTTCATTGATTCATAGATTTGTATTTGATAAAATGTAAAGGAGGAAAACATTTGGTAGAACATAAGATAAATAAGAAGTATAAAGACAGGGTATTCCGAGTTATTTTCCATGAGAAAAAGGATTTGCTGGAGCTTTACAATGCGATCAATGACAGCAATTATATGAATCCCGATGATTTAACTATCACAACGATTGAAGACGTGGTCTATATGGGGATGAAAAATGATCTGTCCTTTATCATTGGTGATGTGATGAATCTTTATGAACATCAGAGCTCGTTCAGTCCCAACTTACCGTTGCGTGGCTTATTCTATTTTTCATCGTTGTATCGGGATTACATTGAGCCGGTGAAATATCGATTGTATTCCACATCGCCACTACATATTCCGTTCCCACAGTATATTGTATTTTACAATGGAACAAAAAAGGAGCCGGAACGTCAGGAGTTAAAGTTGAGTGATTTGTTTATTGAGGACAGAGGGGAAATGAATTCAGCACTGGAATGTACAGCAGTTGTGCTTAATATTAATTTGGGGAAGAATCGAGAACTGATGGAAAAGTGTAAGCAATTGAGAGAATATGCAGAGTTTATTGCAACAATCCGCAAGTATCTTGCAGAGGGGATGCAGTTTGAAAAGTCAGTGGAGATTGCAGTGGATAATTGTATTAAAAATGGAATTCTTGCAGATGTACTTCAAAAAATCGAGCGGAGGTCGTAGATATGATTTTGACAGAATATGACGAAGAAGAATTTCGAAAAGCCTTGAGGGAAGAATTGTTAAATGAAGGGTTGATAGAGGGAGCAATCCGTACTTGTATAAGATTTAAAATTTCGCAAGAGCAGGCGAGGGAAAATCTGATGGAGGAGTTTTCTTTGTCTGCGAGAGAGGCAGAGAGTTACTTGGATAAGTATTGGAAGTAGACTGATGTGTGAATTGTAACAAAAAAGAAAAATGGGAATCTTGACACTGAGAAAATCCTGTGATACGATTTTCACATGTGAAATAACATTAAAAACAGGAAACGCAATGATGGAAAGAGTAGATATTTCAGACATTTACAGAGAAGTCTCATGAAGCTGAGAAGAGACGATGAAAGAGATATCGAAGATGGCTCCTGAGCGGTGTGCCAAGCTGAAAGATTTTAGTGAAGTACAATGGGTTCGCCCTTTATAGCGAAAGAGTATGGTGTATGAACATACTTGATAAGGTTTATACTGTGAAGTATAAGCGAAGAGAAGTGGTAACACGGTATCAGACCCGTCTTCTTAACTTTTGTTGGGAAGATGGGTTTCATTTTTTATACAAAAAGGAGTAGGAACATGGACAAGAAGAAATTTTATATGACGACAGCGATTGCCTACACATCGGGCAAGCCGCATATTGGAAACACATATGAATTTGTACTTGCAGATGCAATTGCAAGATACAAGAGAAGTCAGGGATATGATGTATTTTTCCAGACAGGAACTGACGAACACGGACAGAAAATCGAGTTGAAGGCGGACGAAGCAGGCGTTTCACCAAAGGAATTTGTAGACAAAGTTGCCGGGGAAGTAAAGGCGATTGCCGATATGATGAATACTTCTTATGACAAATTCATTCGTACAACAGATGATTACCATGAGAAACAAGTTCAGAAGATTTTTAAAAAATTATATGAGCAAGGGGATATTTACAAAGGACACTACGAAGGAATGTACTGTACACCTTGTGAGTCATTTTTCACAGAATCTCAGTTAGTAGACGGGAAATGTCCGGACTGTGGACGCGAGGTGCAACCAGCACAGGAGGAAGCATATTTCTTCAAAATGAGCAAATATGCGGACAGACTGATTGAGCACATTAACACGCATCCGGAATTTATTCAGCCGGTTTCCCGTAAAAATGAGATGATGAACAATTTCTTATTGCCGGGGCTTCAGGATCTTTGTGTATCGAGAACTTCATTTAAATGGGGAATTCCGGTAGACTTTGACCCAAAACATGTCGTATATGTATGGCTTGATGCGCTGACAAACTACATTACGGGAATTGGTTATGACTGTGATGGCGAGAGCACAGAACAGTTCAAAAAAGACTGGCCTGCTGACTTGCATTTGATCGGAAAAGATATCATTCGTTTCCATACAATTTACTGGCCGATTTTCTTGATGGCATTGGATTTGCCACTGCCGAAACAGATTTTCGGACATCCATGGCTTTTGCAGGGTGACGGAAAGATGAGTAAATCGAAAGGAAATGTAATCTACGCAGACGAGCTTGTGAATATGTTCGGTGTGGATGCTGTCCGTTACTTTGTGCTGCATGAGATGCCATTCGAAAATGATGGTGTGATCACATGGGAGCTGATGGTAGAGCGTATGAACTCTGATCTTGCAAATACACTTGGAAATCTTGTGAACAGAACAGTTTCCATGACAAATAAATATTTTGGCGGAAGCGTGACTGACAAGGGAGTAGCAGGGGATGTAGATGCAGACTTGAAGGCGGTTGTAGACGGCACTCCGGCAGCTGTTGAGGAGAAGATGGACAAACTTCGCGTGGCAGATGCCATCACAGAGATTTTCAATCTCTTCAAACGCTGCAATAAATACATCGATGAGACAATGCCTTGGGTACTTGCAAAAGATGAAGCGCAGAAAGATCGTCTTGAGACAGTGCTTTATAACTTGATTGACAGCATTTCTAAGGGAGCAGAATTATTGTCATCCTTTATGCCGGAGACATCTGAAAAGATTCTTGCTCAGTTGAACGGCGGAAATGTAACAGATAAGCCGGAGATCTTATTCCAGAGACTTGATTTGGAAGAAGTGATGAAAAAAGTGGAAGAGCTTCATCCACCGGTAGAGGAAGAAAAAGAAGAGGAAGGAATTGATATCGAAGCAAAAGAAGAGATCACATTTGACGATTTCATGAAGATGCAGTTCCAGGTTGGAGAGATTATCGCTTGTGAGGAAGTAAAAAAATCGAAAAAATTACTTTGCTCGCAGGTGAAAATCGGAAGTCAGGTAAAACAGATTGTGTCAGGTATCAAAGGACATTATACAGCAGAAGAAATGGTTGGCAAAAAAGTTATGGTACTTGTGAATTTGAAGCCTGCAAAACTTGCAGGGGTTCTGTCAGAAGGTATGCTTTTGTGTGCGGAAGATGCAGAAGGTAACCTTGCGCTGATGACACCGGAAAAAACAATGCCGGCAGGCGCGGAAATTTGTTAAAATTAGTTCACGTAAAAGTCAAAAAGGGACAGGGCAAAATTCAATTGGGGACGTAGTAAAATTGAATTTTACTACGTCCCCAAAGTTGAAAGGAGAACAGAAAAATGAATAAAATCAGAATTGGTATTGTAGGTTATGGAAATATAGGACGTGGTGTGGAGCTTGCAATTGAGCGCAACGATGATATGGAGCTTGTGGCGGTTGTGACACGCCGTAATCCGGAGGATGTAAAGATTCTCACAGAAGGTGTGAAAAAGGTACATTTAGATGATGTACTTTCTCTGAAAGGAGAAGTGGATGTGATGATTCTGTGCGGGGGCTCTGCGACAGATCTCCCGGTTATGGGTCCACAGATTGCAAAGAACTTTAATATTATTGACAGTTTTGACACACACGCAAAGATTCCGGAATACTTTGCAAATGTAGATGCAGCAGCAAAAGAGGGAAATCATATTGGAATTATCTCTGTTGGCTGGGATCCGGGAATGTTTTCGCTGAACCGTATTTACGCAGAGTCTATTTTAGTACAGGGAAGCACTTACACATTCTGGGGAAAAGGTGTAAGTCAGGGACATTCTGATGCGATCCGTCGTGTAGAAGGAGTAAAAAATGGCATCCAGTATACAGTACCGATTGAAGCGGCAGTTGAAGAAGTAAGAGGTGGAAGTGAGCCGGAGCTTACGACAAGACAGAAGCATTTGCGTGAATGCTATGTTGTAGCGGAAGAAGGTGCGGACAAGGCACAGATTGAAAAAGCAATCAAGGAAATGCCGAACTATTTTGCAGATTATGACACAACAGTGACATTTATCACAGAAGAAGAATTAAAGGAAAATCACAGCAAAATGCCTCACGGTGGTTTTGTGATCCGCACAGGAGAGACAGGAAGAGAAGGAAATAAACATGTGATTGAGTATTCTTTGAAACTGGATTCAAATCCGGAGTTTACTTCAAGTGTTTTAGTTGCTTATGCGAGAGCGGCATACAGACTTTCCGCAAATGGTGAATGTGGGGCGAAGACAGTATTTGATATTGCGCCGGCATTATTGTCACAGAAGACTCCGGAACAGTTAAGAAAAGAGATTTTATAAGATGGAAGCAATGATATTTGAAAGCCATGCGCATTATGATGATGAGCAGTTTGAGGAAGACAGAACAGAGCTTTTAAATTCTATGCAGGAAAATGGCATTGGCACGATTATTAATGTCGGTGCCACTTTTCAATCCTGCACAGAAGTGGTACAATTGGCACAAGAGTATCCATTTATCTATGCGGCAGTAGGCGTGCATCCGGATGAAGTAGGAATACTGGATGAGGAAAAATTTGCATATTTGAGAGAACAGTGCAAGAAAGGCAAGGTTGTGGCAGTTGGAGAAATTGGACTTGACTATTATTGGGATAACGAATCTCATGAGATACAGAAAAAATGGTTCCAAAGGCAGCTTGAACTGGCGCGGGAATTCAACCTTCCGGTCATCATTCACAGCAGAGATGCAGCGGCGGACACGCTTGAGATGATGCAGCAGCATGCAAAAGGACTTCGCGGTGTAATTCATTGCTTTTCGTATTCAAAAGAGATGGCGCAGGAATATGTGAAGATGGGATTTCACATCGGTGTCGGAGGTGTTGTCACATTTAAGAATAGCAAGAAACTCAAAGAAGTTGTGGCAGATATACCGATGGAAAAGATTTTGCTGGAGACGGATTCGCCGTATCTTGCACCGGCTCCGAATCGAGGAAAACGCAATTCTTCTCTGAACATTCCTTATATCGCTCAGGAGATCGCGCAGCTCAAAGGAATCAGCTACGATGAAGTTGTTGCCCGCACAGAGAAAAATGGAAGAGATTTATTTAGAATTTGAGGTAAATATATGACAAAGCCAACATTAGGCAATCCGCAAAATACAATTGAAATATTACAAAAATATGATTTTTCATTTCAGAAAAAGTTTGGACAGAATTTTTTGATCGACACACATGTGTTGGATAAAATCATCAGTTCTGCAGAGATTACGAAGGATGACTTTGTGCTGGAGATCGGACCAGGAATCGGGACGATGACACAGTATCTCGCATGTGCTGCAAGACAGGTTGTGGCGGTGGAGATCGACAAAGCATTGATTCCGATTTTGGAGGATACGTTGCAGGCATACGACAATGTAACTGTGATCAATGACGATGTGCTGAAAGTGGATATTCCAAAACTTGCAAAGGAATATAATGACAACAAGCCGATCAAAGTGGTAGCAAATCTGCCGTATTATATTACGACACCGATTATTATGGGCTTGTTTGAAAGCCATGTACCGATTGAAAGTATTACTGTCATGGTGCAAAAAGAGGTGGCAGATCGGATGCAGGTGGGACCGGGGACCAAAGATTACGGGGCACTTTCCCTCGCTGTGCAGTATTACGCAGAACCATATATTGTTGCGAATGTGCCGCCGAATTGTTTTATGCCAAGACCGAAGGTTGGTTCGGCAGTCATTCGTCTGACACGTCATAAAGAACCGCCGGTACAAGTTGAAAATGAAAAATTAATGTTCCAGATTATCCGTGCTTCTTTTAACCAAAGAAGAAAAACACTTGCCAACGGACTGAATAATTCGTCGGAGATTCATCTTCCGAAAGAAGTGATCACAACTGCGATCGAAAGTCTTGGAAAAGGTCCGAGTGTGAGAGGTGAGGCTTTGACATTGCAGGAATTTGCGATGCTTAGTGATAGAATTAATCAGCAGCTATAAACTTCACAAAGGAGGGATTCATATGCGTTATGAAATCAAAGGGGAGACATTACCGGTTGTCATCTGTTATTTGGAATCCGGTGAAAAAATGATCACAGAACGTGGATCAATGTCGTGGATGTCACCGAATATGGAGATGCAGACGACATCAAACGGAGGTATCGGAAAAGTATTTGGAAGAGCATTTTCAGGAGAAGCTTTATTTCAAAATACGTACACAGCACAGGGAGGAAATGGAATGATCGCATTTGCTTCAAGCTTTCCGGGATCTATCAAGGCATTTCAGGTATCACCTGGAAATGAGATGATTTTCCAAAAAAGTGCGTTTCTTGCGGGAGAAGCAGGTGTGGAACTGTCGATTCATTTCCACAAAAAAGTGGCATCGGGGTTGTTCGGTGGAGAAGGATTTATCTTGCAGAGAGTGTCTGGAATAGGAACGGTTTTTGCTGAGTTCGATGGTCATGTAGTGGAATATGAACTGCAGCCGGGACAGCAGATCGTAATTGATTCAGGACATCTTGCGGCGATGACACCAAGCTGCCAGATGGACATTCAGACAATCAGAGGATTAAAAAATGTCGTATTTGGAGGAGAGGGACTGTTTAATACAGTGATTACGGGACCTGGACGTGTTTGGCTTCAGACGATGCCTATCAGTAATGTGGCGGGAGCATTGAGACCATATTTCCCGACGAGCAATTAGAATGTTTTGAGAAAAGAGACAAATTTTACAAAAATTTGTCTCTTTTTTAAGAAATCGTTCATGATATATTTGTTGTTTTTTTATTTACAATTTAGTATAATAAACTACAATACTTTAAAGACAGAAAGGGGAATGGCTATGGCAAATTCAATAGACGAGTTATTGTTTGATATTACACCAGAGATTTTGCAGCTTGCAAAATTGTGTGAAGAGAGCAATGCAATTGAAAAAGAGTTATATACAGAATATCAGGTAAAAAGAGGTCTGCGTGATGTCAACGGAAAGGGTGTTCTCGCCGGGCTGACTAACATTTCTGATGTCTGTGCATCTCAGATTGTAGACGGTGAGGAAGTACCGTGTGAGGGAAATTTGTATTACCGGGGTTACAATATCAAGGATCTGGTGAATGGATTTTTAGCAGAGGGACATTACGGATTTGAAGAGACGACCTATCTGCTGTTGTTCGGGGAACTTCCGACAGAAGGGCAGCTGAATAGATTTACAGAAGCATTGTCAGAGAGAAGAACACTTCCACCGAATTTTGTGCGTGATATTATTATGAAAGCACCAAGCAGAGATATGATGAATAGTTTGTCGCGCTCTATACTGAATCTGTATTCTTACGATGAAAAAGCGGATGACACATCGATTCCGAATGTTCTGCGCCAGTGCCTGAATTTGATCAGCCAGTTCCCAATGTTAATGGTATATGGCTATCATGCTTACAATTATCGCAGAGGTGAAGATTTATATATCTATGCACCATTAAAAGAACTGTCTATGGCGGAAAATATTTTAATGATGCTTCGTGAAGATCGGAAATATACACCATTAGAGGCAAAGATTCTGGATATGGCATTAGTATTACATATGGATCACGGCGGTGGAAATAACTCGACCTTTACGACACACGTTGTCACTTCATCCGGAACAGATACCTATTCGACTATGGCGGCAGCGATGGCATCTTTGAAAGGGCCAAAGCATGGTGGCGCCAATATTAAAGTGACACAGATGTTTGAAGATATGAAAGAACATTTGTCAGACTGGGAAGACAGGGATGCAGTTCGTAAATATTTGGAAGATCTGCTTGATAAAAAAGCATTTGACAAAAAAGGGTTGATCTATGGAATGGGACATGCAGTATATTCTGTTTCTGACCCAAGAGCAGATATCTTTAAAAAATTTGTAAAGCAGCTTGCAACGGAGAAAGGCTGCGAGAAAGAATATGCTTTGTATGAGATGGTAGAGCATATGGCGCCAGAAGTGATTGGGGAAAAACGTAGAATTTACAAAGGTGTTAACGCAAATGTCGATTTTTACAGTGGTTTGGTATATGGAATGCTTGGGCTTCCAAAAGCGCTTTATACACCGATTTTTGCGGCAGCACGTATTGTAGGTTGGAGTGCACACCGGTTAGAAGAGCTGAAGAATGTGGATAAGATCATCCGTCCGGCTTATAAACCATTGTGTCCGCACAGAGATTATATAAGAATTCATGATAGATAGCAGATGATGTAAATGAACAAAAGAGTAGTGAAAAACGAATTTTATTATCCATCCAAAGACGGCACCACGCAGATTCATGCAATTGAGTGGATACCGGATGGAAAAGTGGCGGCGGTATTGCAGATGTGCCATGGCATGGTGGAGCATATTGACCGCTACGATGAATTTGCACGATTTCTAGCAGAAAAAGGATATTATGTTGTGGGCCATGACCATCTAGGTCATGGCAAATCTGTCACGTCAAAAGATAAGCTTGGATTTTTTCATGAATCCAAAGGAAATACTTACGTCATAGGGGATATTCACCGTTTGAGAAAGATAACGAAGAAAAAATATAAAGATATACCATATTTTATTCTGGGACATAGTATGGGATCTTTTCTGCTTCGACAGTATCTCGGATTATATGAGGATGGTATTTCGGGAGCCATTGTGATGGGAACTGGAAGCAAGTCCAATCTGCTTCTTACAGCCGGCAAAGTGCTATGTCGTACTATTGCTTTTGGAAAAGGCTGGGAATACCGCAGTAAATTGGTGAACAATATGGCGTTTGGCGGTTTCAATAAGAAGTTCTCACAAGAGACAAATGGTTCTGACTGGCTGTCAAGGAATCCCGTTAATTCTCAAAATTATGCAAAAGATCCGTTATGCAACTTTGTGTTTACCGTCAACGCTTATTATCAGATGTTCTGTGGAATACAGGCAGTAAACCATCAGGAAAAAAATGGGAAGATACCAAAGACACTTCCTATATTTTTGGTTGCTGGAAAAGACGACCCTGTTGGTAACTTTGGAAAGAGTGTGGAAAACATTTATAAAAATTACAAATCATGTGGAATAGAAGATGTTTCTATGAAGTTATATGAAAATGACCGCCATGAGATTTTAAATGAAGTGGATCGTAGTCTGGTTTTTGACGATTTGCTGACTTGGATGGAAAAACGAAAAAGATAGACAAAAAAAGAAAGCTGTGACAGCTTTCTTTTTTGGTTATTTAAAGGAATGAGAGTAAAGTGTACATCTTCGAGTTACCCCGAAGATGAATTACTTTATGAGGGGGGAGATAGTTGTTCTATCAACTATCTGACTTTAGTATAAAAGAAAAATG
>PPYF01507326.1_pt1 | contig 14022 bp, 11 predicted proteins | sample 1559871 | NCBI WGS metagenome assembly PPYF01 (sample SAMN08240021, study PRJNA423297) | Human gut metagenome, whole genome shotgun sequencing project. | reverse complement strand
TGGGTTACCACCAAACGAATCGGAAAATCGATACTGGAAAAAACTCTAACTCGGTGGCCAGTTTTTGTTGACCACTTCAATCCTATGTCAGGCAGCATTCACTGCGCTTCCAGTCCGGCAGGAGCCATAAAGACATTTTTTAAACGGTTCATCTTGCAGCGAGCAATGGTTGATTCTGTACATTGGATATAAAGGACTATATCTATATCAACAATAAGGCCTCTATCACACATCGGCCGGATTACTACGTTGTTCGTGCTATAAACTATGTTGAAGTGATCGCGAAAATCATCCAAGTAGCGGAACAAGAACAAAACAAAAAATAAAGGTATTTTTGTACCGGCATGCGCTGGTAGAGGCACGTCATTTTTTGGGACTCTACCGCAATCGCGTTGGGGATAAATCGGGCATGAAGGACTGCTTCAAAGCGAACATATTCGCAGCCCATTTATTCAGAGGTATCAGCAGTTTTAGCGATGTGTTTTTCTTTATTAAGCTGCTGGGCAAGCTATTCTGATAAGTTGTGCGTTGCTACACGACACCAGCGCACAGCTTAATTTCACGCTTTCTGACTAAATTGTTCAGGCCTTTTCTATAGGTGCAAACACAACTCCCCGTACTTTCCTCTTCCAACTCAAAATCATCGCACCTTGCTGACCCAAGAAGGGAGCATACCCTGCACTAGTATCCGCACAGCTAATACTCTATTGATACCAACAACGCTTCAGCACAACAAAGTAACTCGATAATCACAACTCAAAGTGAAGATGCCAAAAACTCGTTTGAGAGCAATAAATTCAATAACATGAAAAAAATGTATTTTGCATTGAAAATCTTACTTATTGCGCTTGGCTACAATTGCATGCTTGGTAATATAGATTATAAAACACCAGACTAGCTGCCTGGTAAGTAATGTAATAGCAGAGGAAATATCACGATGGATCTTGTAGATAGTGTCGAAGCAGGTAAGCTGACGATCAGTGAATTGATTGATGCCCTGGCGAAAGATAAAAATTACTCAGCTTCCAAGTGGGATCAGCGATACCGTGAATTTACGACCTTGCTACAACAAACCTCAACTTTTTCTGAACCTGAAACGGATGGTTTAGTCAAGAGGCTCTGGTATGAACGCGATAACGGTATTGCCAGTATTCGCCAGGGCGTTCCATCCTTAGCAGAATATCAGCAAAGCCTGCCACTGCTTAGAGAACTAACTGAACGAATTCGGCAACAGCCGGATGAAGAAACTTACCAATATGTTGGCAATGCACTACAACAAGCTAAAGAAAACGGACTTCTCAAGCGTATGTATAGGAGTTTGAGAAATCGCGTCTTTGCCGCGTTCTCGCCAGAAAACTACACCAGTACTGTGGATGAGAATGCTTTTAGTAAAGCAGCAGAATTCCTAAATCAGCACTTCCATCTCGGTCTGGCACTGACCGGAAATTGGTTACAGAAAAACTATGAATTGAAACAAGCCATACACGCCCAATCTCCTGACACAGATCCTTATTACGTGAATATGGCCATCTGGCATCTCTATGAATTGCTCCGTGAACGCGATAATGAACAAAAGCAGGAGAAAATAGCGAGCACTACATTCATAACCAGCAATGAGCCCATCGAGAACAAGATCATCCTACATTCACCAACTAACGTGATCTTCTTTGGCCCCCCTGGCACTGGCAAAACCTTCAGGTTGCAGCAAAAAATGAAAGAGTACACTTCTCATGCTGTTCCAGCTGATCGTGATGCCTGGCTGGATTCTCGCCTTGAATCGTTGAATTGGATGCAGGTTATAACGCTGGTGCTGCTCGATCTTGGGAAACGAGCCAAAGTTCGCCAAATTATTGAACATATGTGGTTTCAACGTAAGGCATTATTAAACGGTCGTAATGGCAACCTATCGAATACAGCCTGGGCAGCTTTGCAATCCTATACAGTTCCCGAGTCGTTAACCGTTGATTATAAGAATCGGCGTGAGCCTGCCGTATTTAACAAAACAGATAACAGCGAATGGTTGCTAGTTGATTCACAGCTCGAGCAAGTGGAGGATTTGGTAGAGCTCTACGCCGAACTTAAACGAGGCCCTAAATCTGCCGAAGCCATCCAGCGTTTTGCGGTGGTTACGTTCCACCAATCTTACGGCTATGAAGAATTTATTGAAGGTATACGCGCTCGCTCTGACGAGAGTGGCAATATCTCTTATCCCATTGAGCCGGGTATCTTTATGCGCCTTTCCCAACGTGCCAATGCCGATCCAGGACATCGCTACGCCATTTTCATTGATGAGATCAATCGCGGTAACATATCCAAGATCTTTGGTGAACTAATCTCACTCATTGAAGTAGACAAGCGTGCAGGCATGCCCAATGCAATGAGCCTACAACTGGCTTATAGCGGTGATCACTTCAGCGTACCCGCCAATGTCGATATCATCGGAGCCATGAATACAGCGGACCGTTCTTTAGCTCTGATGGACACGGCTTTGCGCCGTCGCTTTGACTTTGTCGAAATGATGCCCGATCTCTCTTTACTGAGTGGAGCTAAGGTGAAAGGCATAGAGCTCGAGTCGTTGTTAGAGAAACTCAATAGCCGCATCGAGGCTCTTTACGATCGTGAACATACGCTGGGGCATGCGTTCTTTATGCCGGTAAAAAATGCACTCGATGCCGGTGATGAAGAAGCTGCGTTTAAACAATTGAAGATCGCATTCCAGAAAAAGATCATTCCGCTTTTACAGGAATACTTTTTCGATGACTGGAACAAGATCCGGTTGGTGCTGGCAGACAATCAAAAGCAAGACGACAACCTGCAATTCGTGATTGAGAAAACCGACGATCTCGATACGCTTTTTGGTAACAACCATGGTTTACGACACCATGATCAGCAATCAACAGCTTACGAACTCAAAGATTTCGATCAAGAGATCTGGAATATTCCACAGGCTTATCGTTCAATTTATCAGCCCCAGCAGACTCCCCTTGATGAGCAGGCTGTAAATCATGGGTGAAGTTATCTCCGTTTTTGAATATGACCTATTGGGGAGTGACAAAGCGGCTTCAGTTGGCGCAAAACTGGTGCCTCCACTGGTCTTTAATTATTTAGAAGCGCTTAGCTTGGCAAGTAATCAAGGGAGCCAGTTCCTCAAACTCACCTCTCGCTCAGGCTTCAAATTGCTTCAGGTTCAAAACTACGCGGGGATGCTTTCAACACCTCACGGTTTCCAGCTTGAGATACTGCCCAAGGTTGGTAAAAACCTCACAGCGGCTAATGCACGTCAAACATTACTGACGATGCTAAGCCATTTGCCTGGGTTTCGACATATTGAAACTCAGCAAGCCACTCTTCAGGCTCAGCGTATGCCTTTGCTTGAGATTTTTATTCACCAGTTTTTGCATAGCGTTAGCCAATTACTTAAACAAGGTTTACGCTCCGACTATGTGAGCGAGCAAGGTAATCTGGCTTTTATGAAGGGCAAGCTGATGCTTTCTGCACAGCTGCGACATAACGCGGTGAATCGCCATAAGTTTTGTGTCGATTATGATGACTACATGCCTGATTGTGCAGCCAATCGGCTCTTACACTCCGCGCTAGATAAGCTTCTTAGTCTAAAGCTGTCATCAGAGAATCAACGCTGGCTTTACGAACTGCGCTTTGCGTTTGACGGTATTCCACTTAGCCGGGATATTGAACGTGATATAAACAACTTACGCCTCGAGCGTGGTATGGCTCATTACAACGAGCCAATGGCGTGGGCGCAATTGATCCTGAGAGGAATGAGTCCGAGTGCTTTGCAGGGAAACACCAAAGCGATATCACTTTTGTTCCCTATGGAAGCGGTATTTGAATCCTTTGTGGCACAGACCCTACCCTACGAATTACCTTCTCATCTCAAAGTAATACCACAAGCGGCTACTTATTCTCTTGTGAAGCACGGGTCTAACGATTGCTTTAAACTTCGGCCGGATTTGTTGATTCAGTCACGTCGACCGGTACAAACCAAATTGGTGATGGACACAAAATGGAAGCTAATAAATAGCAACTCCCAAAAAACAACACAGTATGGGCTAGCGCAAGCCGACTTCTATCAAATGTTTGCCTACGGTCAAAAATACCTAAATGGGATTGGCGAAATGTACTTAATCTATCCTGCGCATGATCAATTTAACCAACCGATACAGCAGCATTTTGCTTTCTCTAAAACATTAAAACTATGGGTTGTTCCGTACCAGATAACAGCAAACCGCGGGGAGAGGATGATGTGGGTGAAGGATGTGTCCAGTATATAAATTTCTAGCCAAGCTGGCGATGAACCAGTCCTCTAAAAAATGGGTATAATCATAGTTTATTTACTAATTAAATTAATATAAAGTAATTACTTTATTATATGGAGAATTTATGAAAATGGGAAAAATTGCAGTTACTCCTAATAATGATAAAGCAGCCAGCCACTCTAAAGATGAAAATTTAGCCACAAATACAATTAAGAAAAACGTAAAACCTAAATATGGCGATGCGGCATTTTTAGAGTACACTCGACTAATAGTTAACCACCCGAATTATTTTGGAATGCCAGATCCCTTTGGGGAAAAAGGTGAGATTCAATGGGAAGCTCCATCAAATAGGGCATCGGGGAAATTTAAACACACTCATCAACGGCGCTATGAATGGTGGAAAAATAAAGCCAGAAGTATTGGGATAGACCCTGACACTGAAAAAGCATGGATTAGTAAAACAGCTAAACTAATTCATCCACTTGGAGTTAAACCATGCAAGAAATGCGGTAAAGAAATGGAATTATCTTACTCCTACCCAAATGAGCATTTCTTTTCTCGGGTTAGGAAACTTAATTATATAGATGAGACTTTTGAGCTATCTCAAAATGAACACATAGTTGATTTGTTGACTCGTTTAGATGATAGATTTGGTGAAAGAATATATTTAGATTTACCACATTTATTTTCTACAAAATCCATCACGATTCCAGATATTTCAAGCAATCTCGAAGCATGGATTGAGTATCTAAAAGAACAATACATACCTCAAGAATCACGTATGCTTAGCCCTGGAGCCATGGCAAATCCTCCAGATCGTTTTGATGGATTTCATTCATTTAACCGCTGTTGTCGCTCTATTGCTGATAAAGGAAGGACCAAAGAAAATCTTAAATCTTATGTTACTGACAGAAGAGTTTTCGAATATTGGGTGGATGGTGATTGGGTAGCTGCAGACAGGCTAATGGGCCAAGTTAGAACAAATAATATATTTATTAACGAGGAATGTTTGAATGCCGGAAATGGTGGTTTACATCCAACTCCTTGCCAAGCAGATCACATTGGCCCAATCTCACTAGGGTTTTCCCATCGCCCACAATTTCAACTACTTTGCAAATCATGTAATAGTGCCAAAAACAATCGTATGTATTTAAGTGATATAATCTCTTTATTAGAAGCTGAGAATGAAGGTCATACGGTTATTTCATGGTTCGCAGAAGAAGTATGGAATCGACTAAAACACTCTGTAGATGATAGTGAAAAAGCCTTAAGACTAAGTAAAATACTACGTGATAATAGACATACATATATGAATCTTCTTAAAAAAATAATGGATGAAGGTTATTATACTTTCCTTGCAAGTCTTTTACATCTTGAGGTAGCCAATTATAACCCAATATTTGAGGGATTATGCATTTCAAATCATTTAACTCATTATAAATCATTAAAAAAAATAAAACGTGAATCAAAATATGCTGCTGTGCAAAAAACAAGACGAATCAGAATAGCATTTACTTCATTGAATGATTATCATAGAAAAGAAAATCGGAACGCATTTATTGTATCAAATGAATTATCTGAGAAGTTTTTCTCTGAAGCTATGGATAATTTAAAATCATTAAGTGAAATTACATCTTGCTTAGATGAAAAAATATCCGGAATAATATCTGAGAATTCAGATTCAAAAAATGAATTTCGAACAATCATTACAGATCTACGAGAAATAGTGACAAACAATAAAGAAAAATTCAACTTGATATTAAAATATCTAATATCAGGGATGAGCGAAATAGGAAAAGAACTGGAATCATATTGGGAAAATGATCGTTATGTTCGCTCAATCCCAGAAGAATTTATAGAGTAAGACATAGCCCTCTTATAAAGAGGGCTTTATATTCCTTTCATAATATTCTGAAGGAGTAATATTACCTCTCATGAATAATTGATAGTCATTTTCGGGGTGATGGATATAATATTTACCACTTCCATCTTCACCATGTTGCAAAGGAGGCAGATCAGATAATGCATCCTTTACAGATACCCAAGATTCCTTATCTTCTGTTAATTTTTGTGGAGGTTCAATTGAAAATAAAGGGTCGTTTGAACCAACCAATATAACCCTTTTTCGGCGCTGAGGGATTGCATAATGTTCAGAGTTTAATATCCATCCATTCATAGTTTTCATGGTTGATGAGAATTCTTCTTTGACTCTTTCAAAGACCTTACCTTTTTCCATATTCAACAAACCAGCAACATTTTCAAAAATAAAACCGTTTGGTTTTATCTCATTTAAGAGAGATTTATAATGCATAAAAAGTGAATTTCTTGGATCATCCATTGTTCTGGCATTTCCTGCCGTAGAAAATCCCTGGCATGGGGGTCCACCAAGTATCCATAATTGTTTATCAAAATATAATTTCTTAAATCCTGATATTTTATCTGCTATTTTTGAAAAAGTTTCATTATCAGAAATGCTGCCACATAAAACTTCTTTGTGAACATTGTTTGAATATGTTTGTAGATATTTTTCTTCAATATCATTCGCCAATAATGGAGTCCATCCAGCCCATTTGAATCCTAGTCCCAGCCCTCCAGCTCCGGAAAATAAATCGATATAATAACCAGTATTACCTATCGCCTTCTCTATTTCTTTCGCAATCAGAAAAGCTAAAAATGGGGGCACTGCATTACCGATTTGGGTATTAATTGCTGTTTGACCTCCGAAGAAAATAAAATCATCCGGGAACGATTGTAGTCTTGCAGCTTCTCTCTGGGATAGAACACGATCTTGCTCATAGTGAATATGGCAACCATTCCCAGGTCGGTTAAAATATGTATTGATAGTATATGCAGGCATATCTGGAAGTAATCTACCGTAGTATGTTGAACGGCTTCCTTTTCCTTGTGCATAACTATCCCTAATTTGCTCTATTCTTTTAGACGGTACATCTAAAGGAATATTTTTCCAGTTGCCACCTGGCGGTACTGAGTTAACAATCATCATATCCAATTCACTTAGCTTTGCTGCCTTGTGATTGGGAATCATAAATGTTTCACTTTTAGTCATAATGTTGAAAAATCCTCAATAAACTTTCTTTTTCAGCTAACTCAATCTTATCAAATGAAGACAGAAGCTTATTAAATTCATTCAAATCCAATTTGTAAATATTTTTGGCAACATAAGCCTCAATTTTCAACTCAGCATCACAACATCCCTCTATGCAAGAAATCACAAGTTGTTTTAATTCAGAATGTTGTAATAATATTTTTTCAGACGGTATTGCAGTTTTTCGTAAGGCTGACAATGATACATGACCAGTAGCTAAAAAGCTTCTTAATTGAAATTCAAAACAAAGGGAGTTTATAATACCAAGCAAACTAAAGAGCGAATCTTGCGAACCACTTTTATAATAGACCACCCCTAATGAATTCCCTGCCAAAGAGTTAGGAGGTATTATCGTTGCAATCATTCGCCTTTTTTGACTCGGGCGTGAAATGTCACGCCATGCAATCCTTACGAAATTAGAATTGGATAGAACCTTATCAATTTTTTTCGTTATTCTTAAGCTCTTCTCATTATGAAAATTATACCTCCCAATCATTTTTCCTTTAATGAATAATAATCCGCCGCCACTTTTTTGTGTCCAGTCACTACTACCAGTTTCATCTATTTCTCTTCCTGCCCATATCTCTCCATTTTTTTCCAGACTACCCCATGTTGGGTATCCCTCTTGCAGCTTTCTTAACAAATGAACGGCATGAACACCTTGAGATACCGGAATGCTAAGATATTGAGAATCTATACTAGACAAATCAAAAAAACCTAGTGATTTAATATTTAAGTTTTTATCATACACACTAAGTTGAATATTATCATTAAGGGATTCACCTTTATTAAAAATAAAAGAACATGAAGAAACATCAGCACCGCCGAATAATTTAGCCTCAGCTGGATAATAATTTATGCAATCAATCCTCCCTGAATTAAAAAACTTTTCACGTAATATGTACGATTGTTCATCTGCGAAAAAAGATGCAGGCATAACTATAGCTACCAATCCATTTTTATTACATATTTCTAAGCTAAGTTCTGCACCAACACGTGAAAGATTAGTCCCCCACCCAGCAAATTTACGCTTCGGCTGAGAATATGGCAATACTCTTGACAAATAATCATCAAACTCACGAAGAGAGTCTATATACATCGATTTCATAGATGGTTCAAAAAAATCGAGCTCTCTAGAATCTGGTTTTATATTCTCCCAAGGCGGATTGGTTATAACACAATCAAAATAATCAACATATTTTTTAAATTCATAAAAAACATCACTATTTTTTATAATAATGTTAATATTTGCACCTGCTAACTTAAGTTCAGACAACGCATTTTTAGCATAAGTGAGGCCTGTATTTTCTATATCGAACAGATAAACATTCCACTCTACATCTGGAAAACCATTTATCATCCATTGTTTAATAAGCAATGTAATAAGTCGACCATCCCCTGAAAATGGATCTGCGACATTATAACTTTTTTTATCACAGGAATTTATCAATGGTAATAACTTCTCTATCATCAAAAGAGCTATTTTTGGATCTGTATAGTATTTACCTGTCGCTTTTTTAGTGAATTTTGTTGTCTCGTCCAAGGACAGTGAATTAATTAAATGGATATGTTTCATGTAAAATATCTCTTCCATTAATAATATGGATTATATCATTTAACTTGTGAACACTCAACAATAACTGTACATAAAAACAGTCATTAAAGATTTCCCCTAGAGTGAGCATCGCTATAAAAATTTAAATTAATTTTATCCTGCTCCGAAAGAAACAGTTATCATTTATTCCATAAAGAATAACTTGCTTTATAATCACTTTAAATATCGATATCAATTTTAATACTATGGTTACTTACCATATCAATAAATAGCTTAACCCGTTATCTCGATACCCCTTAAGAACCCCTTCCGCAACTGCAACATAATCTACGCTCATCCACATGCCTGGTGCGTATTACCGTGAAGGAGATCGGTGAGTAACATCGATGGAGATCGGTTCGTGTCACTTTCACAGAACCGTTTTTAAATTACCTTCACTGATCTCCTTCGGTCAACGGAGATTGTATTTTCCGCATTGATTCTCCTTTAAGTTCGATCTTGATACTGCCATGAACCAGTCGATCTAGGATGGCATCCGCATGTGTGGAGTCTCCGATCATTTTGTACCAGTTTTCCACCGGCAACTGGCTCACTACGATGATTGAGCCTCGTTGGTACATCAGATCCACTATTTCCAGCAGGTCGCTACGCTGTTCTGATGAGAGAGGTTCCAGCCCCCAGTCATCCAGAAGCAGCAGATCGCTATTATTCAGCCTGGTCAAAAGTTTGCTGTATCTTCCATCAGCATGCCCCTGATAGCACTGTTCCATCAGCGCTTTAAGGCGATAATAGTAGACCTTGTATCCCTGTCGGCAGGCATTATGACCAAGTGCACATGCCAGGAACGTTTTACCGCTGCCGGTGGCCCCGGTCAGTAAAATATTTTGTTTCAGGGTTAACCAGTTTCCCTGACTGAGTGAACGGATGAGGGCCCTGTCCAGCCCTCTATTGTTACGATAATCCAGCTTTGATAACTCAGCATTAAGTCTGAACCGTGCATGTTTGATCAGACGCTCTGCCTTCCTGTTTTCACGGCAGGTTAGTTCTTCTGCTGTCAGTAATGACAGGCGTTCTTCGAAGCCCAGCTCCTGGTATGTGCCCGGTTGAGCAAGTTGCTTTTTAAGCGCATCACGGAAGCCGGTGAGTTTAAGTGCGGTCAGTTGTTCGTAAAGATGATTCATCATTGGATCCCGTATCAGTGGTAATACTCACTGCCGCGTACGTTTTCGTGTTCCATCGTGGATAACAGATCTGGTTTTGGATCCTGAACAGGTTGTTTATCCAGACCTTTTTCCAGGATCGATTTAATACCTGACAGACGCCATACCTTTGTTTTCAGAGCTCTTGCACATGCTGCATTAAGTCTGGCTTTACTGTATTTTTTATGAAGGTTCAGGAGTCCAAGGCAGAAGCGATAGCTTTGTTCCGGATGTGGACGAGAGTTCAGTATATGAAGCACATAACTATGAGTTTCACTGCCTATGTGCCCCGCCCATTCCAGAAGACGCTCTGGCGTCCAGGTGGCATGCTGTCGATGAGCTTCAGGCATGTGCTCGTTGCGGGTACTGTAGCCATAAGTACGCTTGCGCGGGTGCACAGCAACCTCCTGCCCCTGATTGAAGAGTCTTACCAGTTCTCCGGAGATCCATGCTTCCAGTTGCTGGCCTAACAGCGAACATGGAACCGAGTAGTAATGTTTGTCGATTTCCACGTGGTAATCGGCATGAACTCTGACTTTCTTCACCAGGGTGTAACTGTAACTGGCTTCAGGAAGAGGCTTCAGTGCGGGTTTATCAAGCTGGATGAAGAGTTCTGCACGTGAATAACCCAACTTCTGCATTATTTTGTTATTCAGTCTTTCCAGCAACTCCCGAATGCGCTGATTAAGCGATGCAAGGCTGTAGAAGATCTCATGCCTGATTCGGGCCATGATCCAGCGTTCAACAACCTGAACGCCAACTTCAGCTTTGGCTTTATCTTTCGGTTTACGTGGCCGCGCAGGCAAAACTGCGACATTATAATGCTCAAGCATCTGCTGGTAGGTAGGGTTAACGTCAGGATCATACTTACATGCCCTGGATGTGGCGCTTTTCAGATTGTCCGGAACAACAAGTTCAGGAACGCCACCCAACCACTGGAAGCAGCGAACATGACTCATCACCCAGTCTTCAAGCTGCTGAGACCAGGTGGCCTCTGCCCATGTGTAACTTGATGCCCCGAGAACAGCTACGATGACCTGAGCAGTTCTTATTTCTCCGGTCTCAGGGTCGGTAACGCCAACGGTAGGTCCACAGTAATCAACGAAAAGTTTTTCGCCAGCTTTATGTACCTGACGCATTGATGGTGAAGTGGTTTTGAGCCATTCACGGTACATCCGGCAGTAATGGTTATAGCTGTAAAAACCGCCTGGATTACGCTCACAGTATTCTTCCCAGAGTAGCTGCAGCGTCACGCATTTATTACGCAGTTCCCGGTGTACTGTAGCCCAGTCAGGCAGAGAGTGCTTCTTCATCTTAACCTGGGTCTGAAGGAACGCATGTTTTAGTTTTGTATCATCCCATCCTGTAGGTAAGGGCCACTGCTTTATGCCAAGTTGAGCCGCCCGATTAGCATATCTGGATACAACGGAAGGGGAGATTGCAAGACTACGACCAATTTGTCGATGGCTGAGTCCAACACCGTATTTAAGCCTAAGAATTTCTTTAAGTTTTCTCATAGAAATTGGAACTGTTGGCATAGGTATCCTTTACCGGAATGGCAAAAGATACAGATCAACACACCTGTGAAGTTCCAATAACATTGATGGAGATCACTGAATAACAAAATGAGTCAAAAGTGATCTCCATCGATGTTATTCAGCGATCTGTTCAAATGTTATTACCCGATCTCGATGGAAGTTATTGAGTGATCTCCTTTCATGAAAATACGCACCTGGCTTTAACTGTTCCTGATATAAGTTGACAGTTTTCTGTCCGTAAAACGGTTGATGAACTTCATCGGGCGTTTTGTATTTCAATGCCAAATGTGACCGCTCATGGTTATAAATTGCCACGAATTCTTTTACCATTTACCGGCCCTACGTCAGCTCTGCAGGACGCGAGAGTAAAAACTCATTTTCAGGATTCCGTTTATCCACTCAGCCTGCGCATTCTGGTGGCAGTTATAACCATTAGTCATTGAACAGGTTATTGATAAATAATTAAAAAACTCAGTTTTCTGGCTCGCCTGCTCAAGCTGTTCTTCAAGTTCCCTGATTCTTTGCTCGGGTGTCAGCGGGACAGTCGCCAGAGCCACAGGCAGTCTCCTCTTTACCTGGTCAGGAAGTCCGGGGCTCCAGTCAAGCCGGCCATATTTACGCAACCAGACAAGAACGGTGGAGCGCCCCTGAATGCCATAACTGCAGCCGGCCTGTTTATAAGTCATCTCGCCTTTTTCAACCTTCTCAACAACGGCTATTTTAAAGGATAGAGGATAATCACGTTGAGTGCGTTTGAACCCAGACATCATCACGTTCTCCGGGTTTAAGTCAGGAACGTGTCATAGCTATTCAGGACGGGTCACCGACACAAAAAAAGTCGCCCTTGAGCGACTCGATTTGCATACGGTATGGTGCGAAGGCCGGACTCAAACATGCGATTTAACCTCATGATTTAAAATTGTTAATAATAAACAACACCATCCTATACCAACACAGATACCAACACGAAAAATCACTGGTTTTCGGCATCGAACCAGGACAATCAGGTCCTGATTGAGATACCGAGCTCTGTTACTCGTCATCTTCCTCGACAGGCTCCATTGCATCAAGTGGTACTCGCACCATCGCGATAGAACCAATCCGGATAAAAGCATCTTCCCCATCTATATCGGTTAACTGATATCGCTTACTTGATGCCGGATAATTGTGTCGATTGGCAACAGTGTACTCTTTCGTACAGCCAGAATGTGGCAGACTGAGGTGGAATAGATAACGTCCGTATGCCCGCTGACCACCTCCGGGCGGGAGAGTGTGGTATCTGACATCATCATTTTTCCTTTCTGTTTATAAATGAAAATGCCAGCCGTGTTCAGGCTGACGTCAGGGAAGTGAAATCGGGTGAGTGATCTTCACTGGTTCTGGTACAAAAGTTACTGTTGGCGCAGGGTACGGATACCCTCCCTGGCCTGTGCGATACAGGGCAACAGTGCTGCCGAATCTGTTTTATCCTCATCGTTGTCGAAGATAATTCCCGATTCGCAGTCGATATTGTCCTGCAGCCACGTAATCAGAATATCCAGCGCTGTTTCCGTGGTTAATGATTTCATGTTGTGAATTTCCGGATTACCAGTCGAAAGTGGGTAAACCCGGCAGATATCCGGCACTGGCATCCAGATGAATGAGACTGACACCATAACACCGGATGAGTGTGACGACCAGACGACGGAACGTTTTTGACAGCCCCAGGCGCTTAAGCCGCAGAACCGGGTATGACCACGTATCGGTACGTAACAGATAACCGGTACCGGTAAAATGAATCCATTCTGATTCACCGAAGTCACTGGTCTGGTGTGACAGCGAGTACAGCCAGGCGTTGTCCGTTTCCGTGATATGTGCGGTACTGCAGCGTATGCCGGTAAGGGCAACAAATGGTGGCGTGCAGTCTGCTGAGGTCCGGTCAGATTCATCAACAACACGAAGGGAGTAGCCGTTATCGCAGACCATGTTAATCAGTTCAGCGAGATTAACACCATCAATGTCAACGACAATGCGCCCCATGTTCAGCGCCTGCACGTTAACGCTGTCGGCTTCCAGCGTCAGGGCCAGTTTCATCGTTTCGCCTCCGGATGCTTCCCCAGGGTAATGTTATTTACCGTTCTGTAATTGTCGCGGATCATCAGGCCTGTTGCCCGGCGAGCCCGGAGGATATCGATGCTGTTTATTAACTGAGAGTGGGTACAGGCGCTGAATCCCGGCAGGTCGGTACGTACCAGTGCGTATTTTTCCACGAGAAAGTTCACTGCATCACACAGTGAAATGCCTGCCTCAATATGCTGCTCAATCACACGTTCATCAGCGAACGGTGTGTCATTCAGCGTAAGGCCGT
>PPYF01017177.1_pt1 | contig 14024 bp, 10 predicted proteins | sample 1559871 | NCBI WGS metagenome assembly PPYF01 (sample SAMN08240021, study PRJNA423297) | Human gut metagenome, whole genome shotgun sequencing project. | reverse complement strand
GCATTGGCCAGGCCGATGCGCTTGGGGACGAGCTCGCCGATCACGATGGATACGAAGGCGACCGCGACGGTGATGATGACCGGCGCCAGGCCGCGCGCGATGGCGGAGAGCGGCGCGATGCCAAAGCTCATGAGCCACGTGGCGAGCGGGTCGGACAGACTCGTCGAGGCGACGGCGGACGAGGCGAAGCCCACGAGCGTAATGGCGACCTGGATGGTGGCGAGCAGCTGGTCGGAGTCGGCAGCCAGCTTAATGGCACGCTCGGCGCGCTTGTCGCCTTCCTCGGCCTCGTGCTCCAGCACGGCGCGCTTGGCCGTGGTGAGCGCCATCTCGGACATAGAGAAGTAGCCGTTGATGAGGGTCAAAGCGAGGGTGGTGATAAGGGAGATGGTTATGTCCATCGGGAGTTTCTCGAACCTCCAAGATTCGGGACGTCGGATTAAAACGTTGACGGCGGATACGGCAATTGCGCCGGCGCCCAAACAAGGACGCGAGCGCGCAGGCGTGGTCGCTAGATTACGAAGAGGATCACCGCCATGAACTGGAAGATACTGCCGGCGAGCACCCACAGGTGGAACACGCTGTGCAGGTAGCGCACGTTTTTGGCGATATAGAACGGCACGCCCGCGGTGTAGCACACGCCGCCGACGGCGAGCAGGGCAAGTGCCACGGGGTTGAGCAGCGCCACAAGTTCGGGCAGCTTAAAGACAACGAGCCAGCCCATCAGCAGGTAGACCAGGCCGCTTACCCAGTGCGGTTGACGCTCGCGTAGGAAGCACTCGAGGGCGATGCCGATAATGGCGATGGCCCATACGGCAAAGAACAGCGCAGGGCCGCCGTCGTTTGCGAGCGTGATAAGGCAAAACGGCGTATAGCTGCCGGCTATGAGCAGGTAGATGCAGCTGTGGTCGATGATGCGAAACACGCGCTTGGCGCGCGCGGGCTGAATCGCGTGGTAGAGCGTGGAGGCTAGGTATTCGAGAATAATGCTGACACCATAGACAATCGCCGCGGCCATGTGGGCCGGGCCTCCGCCGCGCAGGGCAGCGAATACGATCAGGAGCACCAGGCCCGCGATACCCAGCAGGCAGCCGACACCATGGGTGACGGAGTTCATGATCTCCTCGCCCACCGTGTAGTGTGGAACGGCCGCGGTCTTGGGTCGCGGCTTAGAACTGTCGCTCGAATCGGACATGCCGGTTACATCCTCCAACGTAAAGAGTTCTCAACACTATATCAAAGCGTCTAGGTACGTGCGAAATTTGCACCATACGTGACCCTTTGTTTACCCATTCTTTGCCTGTTGACGCATCAACGGCGAACGTCCATAATGCGCTTGCATTAAATGTTGATGTATTAACATCTTATAGGAAAGCTTCTTATGTCTCAAAACGCACGTTCCCATCGAAAGCTCAAGATAGCCGGCGTCGTTGCGCTGGTGCTCGTTGTCGCGCTGCTGGGGTTTGCCGGCAACTTTCTGTTTGACTTCGCGCTGAATCCCCGCGCGCCATACACCATGAAGATGATGCAGGATAGCATGGACGACAAAGAAGGTGAGCAGCCGGATGCCGAGGACACCGAGGCGCGGGCGTGGTTTAAGGAGAACCGCGAGAGCAGCAGCCTCACCGCGGACGACGGGACTGAGCTCGCCGCCTGGTATTTTGCTGCGTCAGAGAGCACACACGACTACGCCGTCTGCCTGCATGGATATACCAACGAGCCTATCGGTATGGCCCGATACGTCAAGCGATTCCACGACCGCGGCATGAACGTACTCGCACCCGCCGCCCGCGCCCACGAGCGCTCCGGCGGCGACTATATCGGCATGGGCTGGCCCGAGCGCCTCGACATCGTCGCATGGATTGGTCGGATCGTTGCCGCCGACCCCAAGGCGCGCATCCTGGTCTTTGGCGAGTCGATGGGTGCGGCAACCGCCATGAACGTCGCGGGGGAATCTCTGCCCGCAAACGTGAAATGCATTATCGAGGACTGCGGTTATACGAGTGTTTGGGACGAGTTTTCTCTGCAGCTCAAGGATGTGTTCGGCCTGCCCAGCTTTCCCTTGCTCGATGTAGCAAACTTGGTGTGCAACGTGCGCGCGGGCTACGATTTTCATAAGGCGAGCAGTGTGGAGCAACTCAAACACGCGACGGTTCCCATGCTGTTTATCCACGGCGACCGGGACACCTTTGTACCGTACAGCATGCTCGACCAAAACTACGACGCGTGCGCCAGCAAGGTCAAGCAAAAGCTCACCATCCATGGCGCCACCCACGCCAAGAGCGCGCAGGTCGACCCCGAACTCTACTGGAACACGGTCGACAACTTCCTCGACGAGTATTTTTAGGAAATAGTACGGTTTACTGGTCTATCTGACCCCCTAGCACTTCCAAAAAGCCGCCCGTGGGCACTGTGCTCACGGGCGGCTTTTGCTAACGTTGCGCTACAAAAGCGCTTGATGTGTCCAATAGACAGGTGTTACTTGACCTCGATAAGCTCGTACTTGCTCGTGCCCAGACCGATCTTCTCGGCGTGCGCGATGCACGCGCGCCAGTCGGTGTCGGGATGCGTGATGCAGAAGGGGTCACGCGCCTGCTCGCCCTCCAGATGCTCGTGGTTATGCTCCATCTTGGCCGCGCTATCGGTGAGCTCGGTGTTGGGCAGCGGCTCGGACGCCATGACGGCATCGGCGCAGGCCTGGTCGATGGCGACCGGGTCGAAGCTCGCGAACATGCCGATGTCGTTGACGATAGGTGTGTCGTTTTCGGGATGGCAATCGCAGTTGGGGCTGATATCCATGGCAAGCGAGATGTGGAAGCTCGGGCGGCCGTCGACGACGGCCTTGGTGTACTCGGCGATCTTGCAGTTGAGCACGTCGGCCGCGGCGTCATAGCCGGGCTTGATGCAGTCCTGGTTGCATGCCGCAATGCAGCGGCCGCAGCCCACGCAGCGATCGTGGTCGATGGCAGCGACGTGGACCGTGCGGGTGTTGCCGTTGGCAAGCTCGCGCTCGCGGGTGTCGTCGAACGAGATAGCGTTGTGTGCGCAGATCTTTTCGCAGGCACGGCAGCCAATGCAGTGCTCGGCCGCGACGTTCGGCTTGCCGGCGGCATGCTGCTCCATCTTGCCGGCACGGCTGCCGCCGCCCATGCCCAGGTTCTTCATGGCGCCGCCAAAACCGGCCTGCTCATGACCCTTAAAGTGGGTGAGGCTGATCACGATATCGGCATCCATGAGCGCCTGACCGATCTTGGCCTCGTGCACGTACTCGCCGCCCTCGACCGGGACGAGCGCCTCGTCGGTGCCCTTGAGGCCATCGGCGATGATGACCTGGCAGCCCGTGGCATACGGGGTAAAGCCGTTCTGGTAGGCGGTGTCAATGTGCTCGAGCGCGTTTTTGCGGCTACCGACGTAGAGCGTATTGCAGTCGGTGAGGAAGGGCTTGCCGCCCAGCTCCTTGACGACATCCGCGACGGCGCGGGCGTAGTTGGGGCGCAAAAAGCTCAGGTTGCCCAGCTCGCCAAAGTGAATCTTGATGGCGACGAACTTGTTCTCAAAGTCAATCTGCTCGATGCCGGCGCGGCGAATAAGGCGCTTGAGCTTGTCGAGCTGGCTCTCGCGAGCATGCGTGCGCAGGTTGGTGAAGTACACCTTAGCGGGTGCTGCGGGTGCAGTTGCGGTCATAAATCTATCCCCTCGGTCTATATGGCGTTACAGACATAGAGGATGGTACCAGTTAAAGCAGAGTTAAAGTCAAGTACGGCATCTAGTCATTGGGGACAGACTTAAATGAGTGCCTCGCCACCTGGCAGCTAGGGACGCGCCGTCACGTTTGTGGCGGCGCGCCTTGGTTTGGCGGCGCGTTCTGGCGTGGCCACAATCTGGTTTGATGGCGTGTCCTGGTGTGGCGGCGTTGACGGCGTGCCCTGGCGTGACGGAGCGTCCTGGCGTGGACCGCTAGCCCTTTCGCGCGACCAGATGCGCGCGGAATCCCTTCTGTGCCTCGAGCTTGAGCGGGGTAAGCCCGGATTCCTCGACGAGCGCGCGTAACTCGGACAGCTTGAGGATGCGCACGTCGCCATGGCCCAAGAGGCGTGCCAGCGGTAGCTCGATGTTGTTCATGAGCCAGACCGCGACATCGTTCGAGGTGTAGTCGCGAAGGACCAGTCGCCCGCCGGGCCGAAGGACGCGCGCCACCTCGGCGAAAAACCTCTCCGGATGCGGGTAGTGGTGGAAGCTGTTGGAGCAGAGCACGGCGTCGAAGCTCTGGGGCTCGAAGGGCAGTGCCTCCGCGTCTCCGACGACAAAGCTGACGTTATCGAGCCGCTTTGCCCGGGCGACGTCGATCATCCCGGGTGTGAGGTCGAGTCCAGTCAAGTGCTTGCTGGGGTACCGGGCGTGGAGCAGCTCTAGGACGGCTCCGGTTCCACAGCCCACGTCGAGCGCGTCCTCGAACGGTTCGAGCTCAAGCTCCTCGAGCATTTGCGGATAGTCGTCCTTGCACATCTCGTAAATGCCGGCATGGCCGGATTCGTAGACCTTTGCCGCCTCGGTGAACTCCTTGATGGAGAGCTGCTTGAGCTCCTCTGCCGATCTTGCCATGGGTCTCCTTCTGTTCGGGGAAGTCTGACGTTGCGCGCGTTTGCCCACGTCGGGCCTGGCGGGCAAATAACGCGGGGGCACCCTTCCTTCGGTTCGTGCCCCCCGCGTGCGGGCGGTTCTCTATTCCTGGACCTTCAGCGCCTCGGAGAGGCTCACACGCTTGATGGAGCGCGTGTGCAGCAGCGCCACGACCAGGTAGGTCACAAAGCCGATTCCTGCGCACGCAGCCATGGACCAAGCGGGCACGTAGATCTCGATATTGCCGTTATAGGCGAGCAGCATCGAGCGGAAGATGGCCGTGAGCGAGCCAATAATGACCGGCAGGCTCAGCACGAGCGACGCCGCCACGCACAGCGTGATCGAGCGGATGTACAGATGCGAGATCTCGCTATCGCGATAGCCAAAGACTTTCATGTAGCTGATCGAACGGGCGCTGTGGTCGATCACCGCCTTGGTCAGCAGGTACATAAACAGCAGGAAGATGAACACCGCGAGCCCGATCATCATTCCGATCATTTTGCTCATCATGCCGATGAACTGGTCGCCCACGGCCCGCATGTCGTCGGGCGTGGTGTCGCCGGCAAAGTAGCGAGCATCGAGGTCGAGCTTCTCGTCGCTCACATAGCCGTTAAAGTAGGCGGCGTCGTTGCCGAACAGCTCGTTAAAGTCGTCGATACTCATATAGATATTCATGTCCGACTTGGAGCCCCAGGCACAGTCCTTGCCCGCGTACTCAAGGGAATAATGCTCCCCCTCGTACTTGTCGATGAGCGTGACCTTCTGGCCCTCGCTCCAGCCAAACTTGTCGAGCAGGCCGCCGCCAAAGACGACGCGCCCATCGCCAACGTTGAGGTCTTTCCAATAGCGCGAATCGGGCGAGATGCCGTAGACGGAAATCGTCTCCTCGCCATTACCATCGCCGCGGTCGTATTGCAGCTGGTAAACGGCATATTTCTCGGTCTGCGCAATCTTGTCTGCACCGTTATCGGTCGTGTTAAGCGGGTGAATGTCGTCGTTGTCAGTGTCGATCTTAGAGGCCTTGTCGATCAGGTCGATAGCCTCGTCGCGGTTGCAGCCGAGGGCATCGGCAAGATCGTCAAGGCGCGCGTAAAGCGCATCCTTCTTGTCCTGGACCTTGGCGAGCGCGTCCTGCACTGCGGCCAGGCTCTCGGCAGACGGAGATGCGGTCGCGGCATCAGCTGCCGTCTGCGCCGCATCGGCCACGTCGTCAAGCTCGTCATCGGCATCTTGGACGGCGGTGAGGAGCGCACCGTCCACCGACTGCAGGCGCTCGAGTGCCGACCACTGCTCGCGCTCCTCGGCAGTGCCCTCGAGCTCCAGCGGCGCCTTGAGCGTGTACTGGTGTTCGGCGACCAGGCTTGTCTCGAGGTTGTCCGCATAGTGCGTCATCGTGGGCAGGATCGCCAGGCCAAAGAGCATCAGCAGCGAGGCAAACGCAATGCCCACAAAGAGCGTGGCGAAGTTACCCAGGTTACGCAGGAAGATACGCAGGCGGAAGCGGGAAACAAAACCCATGCGCTCCGGCAGCTGCAAGCCGCGCTTGGTGCCCGATTTGCCGCTCGCCTCGTGGCGAAGAAACTGCAGCGGCGTCTTGCCCATCTTGCGAAGCAGGCCCACCAGCGTGATGAGAATGAGCGCGGCGGCGGGAACCACGGCACACTTCACAAAGATCTCCCAGCTCCAGTACACCTGGAAAGGTGGCAGGCTGTACGAACCGTAATAGAGGCTGCGCATGGGCTCGGTAAAGAACACAACTCCGAGCGCAGTGCCCAAAAGCGCCGCGACCACGCCCACGATAGCGGGAAGCGCAAGGTAGTGCAGCACGATCTCGCGTCGACGATAGCCGCTGGCGAGCAGCGTGCCGATGATGGCGCTCTCCTCCTCGATGGTGGCGTCGGTAAGGACCACAAAGACAAACGCCATGATCACGATGATGATGTCGAGCAGCGTCATCCACATCATGGAGTCGCCGTCCACGTCGTCGCGCGCATAGCCAATGCCCTGGTTGGAATCGGCGTCGATCAGATCGTCCACGCGCGCATCGGCGTCGGTCAGTGCCTCGACCATATCTTGCTCGGCGTCAATGCGGTCCGCGGTGGGGAGGTCGCGATCGGTAAAGGTGAAGGAGTAGGTGTAGGCGGGTGCGCCACCGGCATCCTCGAGCGCGGCAAAGCCGGCGTCGGTGACCTCGGCCACGCCATAGGTGATGGTGTTCACCGTAAAGTCCGAATTGTTGAGGAACAGCGCCTGGCTATCGGGCTGGGTCATGATGCCGCAGATGGTGTAGGTGCGGTCCTCAAGCTCGACCTTATCGCCCACGGCGAGGTCGTTATTGGTGGCAAAGACACGGTCGATGGCCACCTCGTCATCCACCTTGGGTTCCTTGCCCTCACAGTAGGACGCGATATCGACCTTGCTGCGGTGCGCATAGGTGCGCAGCGTGCGCTTGGTGCCATCGTCGCCAGCGGCCTTTTTGATGATGGCGTCGATGGAGAAATTCTTGTAGAGCGTGACGCCGCCGACGTCGCCGGCTGCATCCTCGGCGGCCTTGAGTTGATCGTCGGTGGCCTCGAAGGAGGTGGTCACGCGGCCGTCCTCAATCGTGTACGCATCGCGCATGTCGTCGATAAGGCAGCCGATGGAATGCGCTGCGAGCAAAAAACCCGAGGTGAGAGCGATACTTCCGCACATAAGCAAAAAGATGCCCAGGTACTTGCCGATATTGCGGCGCAGCTCGCGTGGGAGACGTTTTGCGAGAGGTGTCATGGCGCCGCCTACCAATCGAGCTCGGCGGCCGCGACGGGCGACTCGTTGAGCTCATCCTCGACGATGCGCCCGTCGCGCAGGCGCAGCACGCGATTGGCCATGCGCGCGATGGCGGCATTGTGGGTGACAATGATGATGGTGCAGCCGTACTCGTGATTGACGTCCTCCATAAGCTGCAAGATTTCCTTGGACGTCTTATAGTCGAGCGCACCGGTGGGCTCGTCGCACAGCAGCAGGCCCGGGTTTTTGACGAGCGCGCGACCGATGGCGCAACGCTGCTGCTGACCGCCCGAGACCTGGCGCGGGAACTTGTTGCGGTGCTCGTAGAGGCCCAGTGAGCGCAGCAGGTCGTCGACATTGAGCGGGTTTTTGGACAGGTGCGCCGTGACCTCGATGTTCTCCTTGATGGTGAGATCGGGCACCAGGTTGTAGAACTGGAAGACAAAGCCCAGCTCACGGCGGCGATACTCGCCCAGGTCGGCAGGCTTGAGCACCGTGAGGTCGCAGCTGTCCACCATGATGGAGCCGCCGTCAGCATCCTCCAGGCCGCCGATCAGGTTGAGAAAGGTCGACTTGCCCGAGCCCGAGGGCCCCAGCATGACGCAGATCTCGCCGCGGTTGATGGACGTGTCGATGCCATCAAGTACCGTCAGGCGCGCATCACCATCGCCGTAGTGCTTTTTGAGATCCTTGACCTGGACGTAGGCTTTCTTCGTCGCCATACTACCCCCCATTGTTAGCCTCATACTACTTTATGAACGTAATAGTAAACCTTGGCGAACTATTTTTGGGCGAGAGTGGGGATTTGTTTCAAGACTAGTCGTTGGGGACGTTCTTGAATGACCAGGTGGTTAGGCGCGGGATTTGGCGCGTGAGAGGGCCAGGCCTACGGCGGCAATGGCGGCGGCGAAGAGCACGGTGACGCCCAGGTCGCAGGCGATGTCGCCCAACACGGTGGACGTCAGATCCGAAGCGAGCGCCTTGCCAATCGCGTCGTTCACCCAATACGTCGGCACAAAGTGCGCCACCGTCTGCACGGCCGAGCCCATCAGCGACAGCGGCATCCAAGCGCCGCCCAAAAACGTCATGAGCATGCCGAGCAGGTTGCCCACACCGTTAAGCAGCTCCTCGCGCGCACCCAGGCTCGAAAGGGCAAAGCCAACGGCCAGAGGCGTGCACGCCAGGGCAAACGTCGCCGCCAGCGCCAGGCACACACGACCCACGCCGACCTCGGCAACCGCGCCGGCAAAGCCCACGACGCCCATCATGCTCGACACAAACCAGATGCAGACGGTGAGCACTGCGGCAGCCGCGAACACGGCAAGCGAGCGCTGGCGCTCGGAGACCGGGCCGGCATCCATACGACGCACGCGCTCGGGCTCGTTCATGCCCGAGAACACCAACCCCACCGATACGATGACCGACGAGATAATCGCGTACGCGCCAAAGTTGAAATACGACTCGAGCGTGGCGGCAGCCGTCGAGTCGACCTTGACCTGCTCGATCTGGACCTCCGCGCGCTTTGCAGCGGCATGCTCGGCGGCCTTGGCAACGTCGCCGTTAGAAGCAGCGGGCTCAAGCGCCGCCGCAGCGCCCGCGAGCGAGATCCAGCGCGAGGCCTCGGCAGACGAAAGCGCCGCCGCCATGGTGCCGGAACCGTAGGTCACGTCGAGCTTGGGCAGGGCCTCCCCCGCGCGGGCAGCCGCAACGAGGTCGTCCTCAAACTCCTCCGGGATAAAGAACACGCAGTCGGCGCTGCCCTTGGCGCTGTTGCTCTTGGAGAGCGCGTCCGCAAGGTCGTACGTATCGTCGCCGATGCCCGTGACCAGCTCAAAACGCGAACCCAGATGCTTGGTAAGCGCACGCGAAAGGTCGCTGTCGTCGCGGTCGACCACGATCACGTTGGCATCGTAGGGCTTGTACTCGGTGAGCTGCGACGAGTTCCAGCTCACCGATGCCGCGATGAATACGCCCATGAGCGAGATGAACACCGTATAGATGAGCAGGTAGAACGGGTGCGCCAGCGCCATGCGAAGCGCGGTCTTAAAGGTGCTCATAGCGACTCCTTCCAAACACCAGCGTGGCGGCGACGACAAACACGAGGGCCATCAGGACGAGCGCGCCCGCGCGGACGGCAAAGGGGCCCAGGTCCTCAAAGAAATACAGGCGGTTGAACATGTCGCAGATGAGCTTGACGGGATTGAGCCAGCACTCGGCCGGGCAGGCGCGGGCGACGTCGTCGGCAAGCGCCATCGCCGGCTCGCCGTAAAGGCCGGCGAACAGAGCGCACGTGGTGGCGAAGCCCGTGAGGATGCCCGACTTGGACGCCTTGCCGCCTTTAACGGGAAGCGTGCCCACAAAGAGTCCCAAGCCCGTCGCGGCAAGCGCAGATACGGCGCCACCCACCAGGCAGAGTCCCTCGCGTCCGCCAAAGTCAACGCCGACGACCAGGCGCACATAGCCGATCGCGACCGCCATCGAGGCAAAGGAGACAAGCCATGAGCCGATAAAGATGCCGGCCAGCGACGCCGTCTTGGAAAGGCCGCCCACGCAGCGACGCGCGCCAAGGCCCGACAGATTGGGCTGCAGGTCGACGACGCTCAAGGCGGCAAACTCGGCAGACATCATCGCGACCAGGCCAAAGAGCGCGTAATAGTAAATGGTCGTGCCGTCGGGCGTGGTGCGCGTCAGGCTCACGCGGCGGGTTCCGCCCTCGAGCGACAGGGCGCGGGCGACCGCCTCCGGGTCGGCAAGCGCCGCCGGGTTATCATGGGCGATTTGGGCCATGAGCTCGGCATTTTGCGTATACGAGCTTGCCACCGTCTCCAGAATGCTGCGGTCGGTAAGCACCGACGAGGCGCGCGAGCTGTCGTAGCTCGAGAGCAGCGTGAGCTCGGGCGCGCCCGCGGCATCGACCGTGTAGATGCCCGCGACCTCGCCGGCCTTGAGCGCGCGGTTCGCATCGGCTGCGTCGTCGCACTCGTGAATCTCGAGCAGCTGATCGTCGCTCTCCTTGGCAAGCGACGTCGCCACGTCCTTAAAGGTCGAGGCGTCCCAGGCCTCGTCCGCTATGACGGCAACCGGCACCGGGTCGACCGTGCCGTCGGAGCTCAGATTCGCAAACATAAACATGAACATCGTGGAAAGCGCGATGGGAAAGAGAGCGCCCCAGACCCACGTACTCGGTCGGCGCAGCAGCGTCTTGACCGTAATGATAATGGTGTTGAACATGGCTGCCCCCTAGTCGCGCAGCTCGCGGCCGGTGATCTCGAGGAACACGTCGTTGAGGGTCGGCGGCTCGGAATAAATGCGGCCAAGCGCCACGTCATGCGAGCGCAGCGCATCGAGAATGTCCGTCAGGTTATGCGGGCTCGCCTCGCACGAAAACGTGAGCTGGCCCGCCGTCGCCGACAGGTCCAGGACATGCGGCAGGCTCGCGACGGCACCGAGCGCCGCGCTCGGCACCTCGCCGACCTCGATCACGATCTTCTCGCCCATCTGAATCATGCGCTTGAGTTCGTCGTTGGCGCCCTGCGCCAGCACGCGCCCGCCGTCCATGATCATGATGCGGCTGCAGATCTGCTCGACTTCCTCCATATAATGGCTGGTATACACCACCGTGGCGCCCTCGTCGCGCAGGCGGCAGATGCCCTCCAGGATGGCGTTGCGACTCTGCGGGTCGACCGCCACCGTGGGCTCGTCAAAGAAGATGAGCTCGGGCTTGTGCGCGATGCCGCAGGCGATGTTGAGGCGACGCGCCAGGCCGCCCGAGAGCTTGCCGGGGCGGAACTTCGTAAAGTCGCCCAAGCCGACAAAGTCGATCGCCTCGTCCACCAGCGCGCGGCGGCGCTTGCGGTCGTTGACGTAGAGACTGCAGAAATAGTCGATGTTCTCGCGCACGGTGAGCTCGTCGAACACCGCCACCTGTTGCGGCACCACGCCGATGCGGCGCTTGAGGTCGTAGCGGGCGGGCGTCATGGGCTCGCCAAAGAGCTCGATGGTGCCTTTGTCGTAGGCAAGCAGCTGCAGGATACAGTTGATGGACGTGGTCTTGCCCGAGCCGTTGGGACCCAGCAGGCCAAAGATCTCGCCGGGGGCGATGCTCAGGTTAAAGTGGTCGAGCGCGATAAGATCGTCATAGCGCTTGACGAGGTTTTCGACGTGGACGATGTCTGTCATGAGGCGGCCCTTCTGTTGGTCGTGGCCCGGTACGATTGCATCATCGCAGGAGCGGGTGGCGCGCACCAGTGAGCTTTGTCACGAGTGCGGCGGGGCGGCGGCGCAGGAGGAATGTCACAGTTGCGTGGGCAAGCGTCTTCCCCGCGCGCGGCATCGCGTACAATACCCGTATGAACAGGCTATTCGACAAATCGATCGTGCTGGCGTGCTGTATCGCAGCCGCCTTAGGCCTTGCTGTGGATGCCCGCTTGGTCGCGGCGTTTTGCCTTGGTGTTATCATCACCGCCTTGGCCGAAGTCGCACAAGGCGAACGCGCCTGCCGCGCCAGCGAGGCCGGCAGCTACGTCTACATCCTCGTGGCCGTCTTTGTACCGCCATTTATGCCGTTTGCACCCCTCGCCTTCTATGACATCGCGCGACGCGTGCGCCGCGAGCACGTCTGGCCTGCGCTGGGCATTGGCATCACCTTTGCCTTCGCGCTCGTTGCGGGCCTTCGCACCGGTGCGCTCACCACCCGAACGCTCCTGCTGACCGCCATCCTTTCGGCCGCCGCCACCTTGCTGTCACTGCGCACCGCGCAGCTCGAGCGCGAGCAGGAGCGCATGCGCCGCATCCGCGACGGGCTGCAGGAACGAACTCTCGCGCTCGAGGCGCGCAACCGCGACCTCGCCGACCGTCAGGACTACGAGGTCGAGCTCGCGACACTTGCCGAGCGCGCCCGCATCGCGCGCGAGATCCACGACAATGTGGGCCACCAACTTACGCGCGCCTCGCTGCAAACCGAAGCCCTGCGCGTGGTCCACGCCAACGAACCCGGCGTCGCCGCCGACTTCGCCGACGTCAAGCGCACCGTTGACGAGGCGCTTCAGCTTGTGCGCGCCAGCGTCCACGCGCTCAACGACAACGCCGCCGACCTCTCCGTGCAACTCGAGCGCATCGTAGAGGACGCGCGCTCGGACGGCAGTCCGCAGATTGAACTTGAGGTTTTGGCCGAACACGCACCGGCCAACGTCGTCAACTGCCTTGCGGCGGTCCTGCGCGAAGCGCTCTCCAACACCATGCGCCACGCCCGCGCGCAGACCGTCACTGTACGATGCATGGAGCATCCGTCGTTTTACCAGCTCATCGTTACCGATGATGGCGCGGGCGGGGTCCAAGCAAGCAGCCGCGGCGCCGCGGAGGGCATGGGGCTTGCCTCCATGCGCGAGCGCATCGAGGCGCTTGACGGCACCTTCTCCGCCGGCCCGCGTGCCGGCGCCTCCGGATGGCGCGTGTTTGCCACCGTTCCCAAACAGCAAGGAGATGAGGACCGATGAGGCTCATCGTTGTCGACGACGACCGCTTAGTGGTCGATTCGCTCAAGATTATCCTGGGCGCCCAGCCGCAGATCGAGGTAGTGGGTACCGGCGCCAACGGCAACGACGCGGTTTCGCTCTATGCCGAACACGCACCCGATATCGCGCTGCTCGACATTCAGATGCCGGGACGCGACGGCCTATCGGCGGCGCGCGAGATTCTTGAGCGCGATCCTGCGGCACGCGTGGTGTTTCTGACGACATTCTCGGATGACGAGTACATTGTGTCGGCGCTCAAGTTGGGCGCCCGCGGCTATCTGATCAAAACCGATGTCGCCGCCATTCCACCGGCATTGGCGCAGGTCATGGACGGCAAACGCGTGCTCGAGGGCAAGGCGATCGAGGATATCAACTTTGATGGAGCGGGCGTCGAGGCCGGCGCGACCCGCCGGCCCGCGGCCTTTGTCAGCCTGACTGACCGCGAGTTCGAAGTCGCCGAGCTCATCGCCCGCGGCCTCGACAACAAGGAGATTGCCGCCACGGCTTATATGGGAGAAGGCACGGTGCGCAACCACATCAGCTCGATCCTGGCCAAAATGGGCCTGCGCAACCGCACCCAAATCGCCATCGCCTACCTGCGAGGGTAATTACCCAACGGCCGACCGCTCCGGCTTAGCAAAATGGCTGCTACCGATTTAATACCATTTCAAAACTATGCCGGTTTACGGGGCTAAACTCAGGATCCCCATCCATACCCACGTTTTCCGTCAAATGACGGCTTGTCTACCTGCGGTTTTATTTTCACGAATATCGGCATGGTTGGGGACTCGTGACTCAGCCCCGTAAACCGACATAGTTTTGTTCGGGCGGCCCTGCACGAATGCCTCCGCAAGCCGCTTCAAGCCAAAAACGATCCGTTTTCCTCCGTCCCCGGGGGATTATTCGGCGGCGCCAACCACGAAATCGGCCCATCTACTACGTTTGACTCGATACCCCTGACCATGCCTTCGTTTTGAAGAAAACCGCAGGCGTACTACCTGCGGTTTTGTTTTCGCGTTTTTTAGCATGGTTGGGGATAAGGGACTAAACGTAGTAGATGGGCCGGTTTCGTGGCGAACCCTTCTCGCCTACGCACAAAAGCGCCGCCACGGAGGAGGGAGA